>Ga0209344_10000177_pt1 | contig 132877 bp, 100 predicted proteins | sample Cruoilmetagenom6_FD_187293 | JGI IMG/M metagenome (GOLD analysis project Ga0209344, IMG submission 187293) | Oil polluted marine microbial communities from Coal Oil Point, Santa Barbara, California, USA - Santa Barbara Oil Seep Sample 6 (SPAdes)... | ecosystem: Environmental > Aquatic >... | reverse complement strand
ACCTGTAATGTTTTTCCCTGAACATTGTAGTTCATTCCCATTTGAACACCGTTTTCGGCACCTTCGTAATTTAAACCGGAATTGATAAGGAAAGGGGATTGTCCCTGTAGCTCCCGGTCATTGCCCAAGGTTTCCCCATCCCTTAGTCCCAGTGTTCTTAAAGTACGCTCGCTTTCGCTATAAACTTGGGTAGATTTAATGATGGAGGTATTTACGTTTAGACTAAAATTTTGAAGTGCTGCTGCAAGGAACCCTAAATTTTTCCTTAGTTCAAATTCCAATCCAATTACGTCCGCATCACCCAAGTTTTGTGGGGTAAAGTTATCGGATGAAGATTCAAAGTACGTAAGTTCAATGGGGTCGGTGAATTTTTTGTAAAAACTGCTCAATGCGATCATCTCTGCACTTTCACCAAACCATTCAACCCTAAAATCGAAATTGTTGATGTAAGTAGGATCCAAATCAATATTACCTATGAAGGTGTTGTTGGATAATGGGTCAAAGATCTTGGCAATGGAAGCTTCCTTAAAAGAAGGTCTTGCGGTAGTGCGGGAATAAGACCCCCTTAAATTGACATCTTCTGTAAGTTCATAGATTAAATTGGCTGTGGGAAAAAGATCAAACTTATCTATGATGGTTTCATTATCATAGATAACCTTTTCAGGGTCATTGATGTCCTTGTTGTCCTCTCCGGTATATTTGGATTCGAACTTCTCCACCCTAACACCAAGGATAGTTCTTAATTTTTGTCCCAGTTTAAACTCGTTGGATACATAACCTGCTATATTTTGTTGGGCAGCCTCGTAGGTGTTGGCCGGTTCGGCCACCGAGATGTCCGGGTCAATATAGGAACCGGAATTGTTGTTGACGGTCCAAAGGTTTTCTTCCAAAAGGATGTTGTCTGCAATACCATTGAACTTGGTAGTGGATCCATTGTTCTCGATCTCAAAGTTCAATATGCCAAAATTCCTATTCTTGTAGGAACCATAGGCACCAAATTTTAATTTGGCGTCTTTTTCCAGAAAATCATATTTTTTGGTAAGATCCAATTTGGCAACTGCATTTATTTCTTCCAAATCCCTCCAGATTCTTTTTGGCTGGTTGTTCTGTGGAATGGAATAAACTCCGTCCTCTACCCTAAATGATGTTGTTCTGATATCTTTGTCCTGAATTTTGGATAGCGTAGGGGAAAGTGCCCATTCCGTAGTCCATGAAGCATCTTCGCTGGAGTGTATTCCGCTCAGCAATGCGTTGGTGATGGAACGTTGTGTATATTCCAAGTTATCTTTTGAGAAATTCACAAAGTCTGAAAAATTAAGGGTCTGACTAAAATAACCGGCCGTAGACTCCCCGTTCTGTAAGTGGAGTATGTTTAGTTTGTATTTGGATTTCCCGGTTTTAAAGGAAGTCCCTAACAAACCGCTGACCAAAACATTATTTCTGCCTAAATCCCCTGTTTGCGTCCTATCGGTTTCCAGTTCAAATACGGAGGTGTCCGCATTTCTCCTATAGAAATTGTTTTCCGCCCCTTCATAGAAGGTAGTGGTATTTTTATAGGATAGGGAAGCCAAAAAGCCCAATCTATTCTCACCTTCGCCAACGTTGTATTGATTGCCCGTGGTAAACCCAAAACTATAGTCCATGGCACTATTTGCTTTCATTGCCGAGAGCACAGGATTAAACTTTTTGGTAATTGCCGTTAATAATGGATTGTACTCAAAAGTGTTGGGAATATCCTGATTCCGGTTAATGGGAACAGCGCGGTTACCATTGTCGAATCCTAGGAAATCTGTAGAACTGCCCTTGTAGTCCAAATAGTTTTCGTTAAAGTGCATATCGGGATTGTAACTACCGCTAAGGGAAATACTGTGTTCCTTTTTTGTGGGGTAGTCCTTGGTTACGATATTCACGATGCCACCAGTAAAATCTGCAGGTAAATCTGCGGAAGCCGATTTAAGTACCAATATATTGTCTATGATGTTGGTAGGAAAAATGTCCAACTGAATAGTATTTCTATCTGGGTCCAGACCGGGAATGTCCACTCCGTTCAGAATAGATTTGGTATACCTATCCCCAAGCCCCCTTACATAAACATATTTACCGCCTTGAACAGATACGCCAGGCACAGATTTTATGGCGCTGGCCACATCGCTGGAGCCCGATTTTTTAAAGGCTTCGGCCGATAGTCCGTCCAAAAGGTTAACGGCTTTTTTCTGTATACCCAAAACAGCAGTTTCCGTATTTTTTTTAACGCTTACGGATACCACCACTTCATCAAGGCCTTCGGCCAGGGTTTCCATGGTAACATTTATGTTGGTTACTTCGTTCGCTTTAATGAGAACATCGGTAATTTCTACAGTTTTATAACCTAGGAATGAAAAGGTAAGGGTGTGGCTTCCCTCCTCAAGGGTAAGTTTGTAATTGCCATCAAAATCTGAGGTGGTACCTATGGTGGTACCTTTAACTAAAATGTTGGCAAAGGGTACAGGGTCTTGAAAATCTGCATCGATCAATGATCCCGTTACCTCGCCCGTTTGTGAAAAAATGAGTTGAAAAATAAAAAAAGTAAAAGTTGAAAGTCTAAGTGAATATCTCATAAGTAATTGATAGTTAAATCGTAATAAACCAAATGCCCGCCATTATGTTTGGGCGAGCAATTGATTGTTGTTTTAAAGGGGTGTATAGTTTCTGTTAGAAACCCAAACCAGCTTTAGCACTTGCATAGGTCCAGGAAAATACCGTCAGGTCCGCACCTACCGTCTGGGCACCATCGGTAACTTGTGTGGTCCAGTCTGCAGCTCTTTCCGTAAAAGTTGGATCAAGGATTATTTTAGATTCCACTTCGTTTCCGTCGTCATCTTTTTTAACTTTTTCAGCGAAAATACTGTTGTTGAAACCTACAATTTGCCAGGCTTCGAATTTTAATTCGCCATCCAAGAAGTTTTGGGCCACATCATTGGCGTCCAATTCCACATCTTTTCCATCTTGGAATCCAAGGGCGTAGATATTCTTGGTGGTTCCCATAGCATTACTTCTGTAATCCGCATACTCACCATCGGCGGCCGTTGAACTGCCAAAAATAGTGGCGTTTTGCAGGGTGAAGGAACCGTTGATGGAACCTTCCGGACCGTCAATTTCAAAAGCATGGTCTGAAGCCTCACCTGATATTACCACCGCATTGTCTATAGTTCCGGAATAAGCTTGGTCAATATCCAAAGCATCATCGCCCTGGGCCCAAACCAATAGATTCTTTGTGTTTACAGTTCCTCCAAAAAATTCGATACCATCATCAACATTGGCAACAACTTCAATATTTTCGATCTTGGTGCCACGACCCACTGAACCTAAGGTAAGGCCGTTGATTTCGTTTCCTTCCCCGATCAAAGCACCACCATGGCGAATGGAGATATATTCCAATTCCCCTGAACTGTCATCATCGTCCAAGGCATCCCCAGGACCGTAAAGTCCAAAAGTGTCATCGGCAGGTATACCTTCAATCTGTACCTCTGTTACATCGCCTTTGAAAGAACCGGTAGCTCTTCCCAAAACAATTAGTCCGCCCCATAGTCCTCTTTGATTGGAGTCCAAATTGGTTCCAGCTGCCTGTCCAACACCTATATTGTCTGCCTCGGCTGTAAATATAATTGGCTTATCGGCCGTACCGTTGGCCATAATGGTAGATCCTCTTTGGACAATCAGAGCAGATGCCAAAGATCCTGAACCCGGCTTGCCTTTAATGATAGTGCCTGGCTCAATGGTCAAGGTTTTCCCTATTCCAATAACAACTTTGCCTGCCAATAGATATATATTGTCTGCAGACCAAGTAGTGTCGGTGCTTATTTCTCCAGAAACTGTAATAATTTCGGCACATGAACCACCTATGTCCACGCCTGTCTCATCTCCGTTTTGGATGCCATCCTCACAAGTAGCCGTTACTTCTGTACATGGCTGACAATTAGGTCCGCCGCAATCAACACCAGTTTCTCCCTGGTTTTGAATTCCGTCATTACAGGTAGCTACTGTTTCAGCTATTGGCGGTTCATCATCATTACTACAGGACGTAAATGCTAAGGCACCTATGGCCAATGCGGATAATAATAGTTTTTTCATTTCAATTGAATTTTTCGGTTTCATTTTTGAGTTCACTTGTTTTATTTAAACATGGCAAATAAATGACCCAACTGTAAAAGTCGCGTTACCCTCAGATTAATAGTTTGTTGGCTTAATGTTATCTAAATGTTACTATATTAAATCCGTGTTAAGTGGTTTGGTGTAATAGTATTATCTTTACTTTTGGCGCGGATAACCAATAAATATTAAGGCTAAACGGGCATGGTTAAATTGGTTCCTGTTAAGGGTTGTGATAGACCACAGTAACCTCCGCTTCCAAAGGGAATAGGTTGCAGATGACCGTTTATGGACAAAAAAAATATGGCATGAAAAAAAAGGACATTAAGATACTTTTGGTGGATGATGAACCGGATATTCTAGAAATTGTAAGTTATAACTTGTCTGCCGAGGGGTATGAGGTTATTACTGCAAAAAATGGTATGGAGGGGGTTTCAAAGGCAAAAAAGAAGAAGCCCCACTTAATTATTTTAGACGTAATGATGCCAGAAATGGACGGTATTGAAGCCTGTGAAATTATTAGGCGTACCGAAGGTTTGGAAAATACCTTGATTACATTCCTCACCGCTAGGGGCGAAGACTATTCGCAAATGGCCGGTTTCGATGCAGGTGCGGACGATTATATTACCAAGCCCATTAAGCCTAAGGTTTTGGTGAGCAAAGTAAAGGCTTTGCTAAGAAGGTTAAAGAATGAGGAGCAGGAGGTAGAAGATATCTTTAACGTTGGGGAGATTACCATAAATAGGGAGGAATATAAAATTGTTAACAAGGGAGAGGAGATTGTTCTTCCCAGAAAAGAGTTTGAACTCCTGGCGTTATTGACCTCCAAGCCGAACAAGGTTTTTAAAAGGGAGGTAATCCTGGATAAGGTATGGGGCAATGAAGTGGTTGTTGGTGGTAGGACCATTGACGTCCATATTAGAAAACTTCGAGAAAAAATTGGGGATGATCATTTTAAAACGGTAAAAGGGGTAGGGTATAAGTTTGTACTATAATGGTAACGAGGATTAAAAAATCATATAGGTTTGCCCTACGTACTACAATTCTAATTTCATTTATCTTAACTACAGTCCTGGGAATATTTTTGTGGAACAGTGGTTCCATGGATTGGCAACTCCTTGCGGTTATTTTGGTAACTTCTTCCTTTATTTCATTTCTTGTAGTACAATTAAGGATAGAAAAATTTATCTACCGTAACATAGAGCGTATTTATAATGATGTATCCCTCTTGGAGTCCACTTCTTTGGCTCCCAAGACCATTACAACGGATATGCGGTCCCTGACTGATGAAATAGAGAAGTTTGCCAAGGACAAAAAAATTGAAATAGATACCTTAAAAATCCGGGAGGAATATAGAAAGGATTTTTTGGGTAACGTTTCCCATGAATTAAAAACACCATTATTTACGGTCCAGGGCTATATTTTAACCCTCTTGGATGGTGCCATGGACGATAAAAGTCTTAGGAAAAAGTATCTTCAACGCGCCAATAAGGGGGTAGAGCGACTTATCTACATTGTTAAGGATTTGGATCTTATAACCAAATTGGAAGTTGGGGACCTAAATTTGGAGATAGAGGAATTTGATATTTTGGAACTGGTGCAGAATGTTTTTGAGCTTTTGGAAATGAAAGCCGCTAAAAAGAATATTACCCTGACCTTTGACATGGATTATAAGGATCCAATCTTTGTTAAGGCCGATAAGGAAAAAATACAACAGGTCATTACAAATTTGGTGGTCAATTCCATTAAATATGGGCAGCAGAACGGTACTACCGAAGTGAGTGTGGAGAATTTAATCAAAAATAAGGTGATTATCCGGGTGACCGACAATGGTGAGGGCATTTCCAAACAAAACCTTGCCCGAATTTTCGAAAGATTTTACAGGGTCGATAAAAGTGGGAGTAGGGCCGAAGGTGGGTCTGGCTTGGGATTGGCGATTGTAAAGCATATCATAGAGGCCCACAATGAGAAGATCTATGTGGAAAGTGTAATCGATATAGGCTCCGAATTTTCTTTTACTTTGGAAAAGACCACCAAATAATCCTGAGCGGCACTATTGTACGGATTTCTTTATTCAAGGCCAACCTCTGGTCCTTTCCAATGACTTCATTAAAGCAATTTTCCGTTACCTTGAATAATTCTAAATTAATGGGGAACGATTAAGTTATTATCTTTAGATACGACCTAATAGTTATCAACCTAAACCCTATGGAACATATTGTTATTATTGGTAATGGAATCTCCGGTATTACGGCGGCGCGCCATATCCGAAAACTATCCGACAAAAAAATCACCATTATTTCAGCTGAGAGCGATTATTTTTTCTCTAGAACGGCTTTGATGTATGTTTATATGGGCCATATGAAGTTTGAGCATACCCAGCCTTACGAAAATTGGTTCTGGAAAAAAAACCGATTGAATCTGGTTCATGGTTATGTAACCCAAGTAGATACGGCCAATAAAAAGCTAATATTAAATGGTTCCGAGGAAATGGGATATGATAAACTCATTATTGCCACAGGTTCCAAACCCAATAAGTTTGGGTGGCCAGGACAGGATTTGAAGGGGGTACAGGGATTGTATTCCAAACAGGATTTGGAATTGTTGGAGACCAATGCGCCAAACAATGAAGTTTGTAAGAGGGCAGTAATCGTTGGGGGCGGATTAATCGGGATCGAATTGGCGGAAATGCTTAGGAGTAGGGATATCCCTGTTACTTTTTTAGTCCGTGAGGACAGCTTTTGGAACGGAGTCCTGCCCGAAGGTGAATCCCAAATGATCAATGAACACATTTTGGAACATCATATAGATCTAAAATTGGGCACCAATCTAAAGGAGATTATTGCGGATGAAAATGGTTGGGCAAAGGCAGTGGTTACGGATAAGGGGGAGATGATCCCATGTACGGTGGTGGGGCTAACCGCAGGGGTTGCTCCAAACATTGATTTTCTAAAAGGCTCTGGAATTGAGCTAGGTAAAGGAGTAAAGGTCAATAACTTCTTGGAAACCAATATAACCGATGTCTATGCTATAGGGGACTGTGCCGAACAACATGAATCCATAGGCAACCGCAGGCCGGTGGAGGCCGTTTGGTATACGGGAAGAATGATGGGGGAAACGTTGGCCCAGACAATTTGCGGTAACAAAACGGCCTATAATCCTGGCCATTGGTTCAATTCCGCAAAATTTTTGGATATAGAGTATCAAACTTATGGATGGGTATTTAGCGAAAGAGCCAAAAAAGACCATGAACAGCATTTTCATTGGCGGCATCCCAAGGAGAAAATATGTGTCACCATCGCCTTCCACAGGGATACTAAACTGTTTTTGGGGATCAATACCTTTGGAATTCGAATGCGCCACGAGATTTTGGACCGATGGCTTACAGAGAAAAGAAGTGTATCCTATGTGTTGGAATATTTAAAGGATGCCAATTTTGACCCTGAATTCTACGCGGAATATGAGCAAGCCATTATATCCTGCTATAACTCCCATTATGGTACGAACATAAGGCCCAAAAAGAAAAGTTGGAAACGAATTTTTAGCAACGTATAAAGTCTTAAGATGCAAATAATAAAAAAAATAGGACTCTTCATTTTTTTGATAGGCCTTACCGTATTTACCATTCTACCCTTTATCGGGGAATTTAAGGTGACCCCTGCGACAATGGATCAAATAATTCGGGAAAAAGGAATTTCAAGCGAATTTTTTATAGACCGGATGCAAGAAAATGTGGTTGGCAAACAGTTTCAAGGAATGCTTTCATTATCGCCCAAAATAACTCAGGCACTGGAGGCCGCCAATGCACAACATAGAAAAAACAAGGAATATAAAAAGATTATCTATACGGGGCCGCATGATTTGGCTGCCACGGTGGGCAAGGGCTCTGGGAGTGGGTTTATAGTAGAAAACAAGGGATTAATGTGGTTTCTGACCTTTGGTCTGGGAATTATAGGGGCTTTACTTTTTATTGTTCCCAATGTGGTTTTGTTAGGGCAAAAGGGAATAAAAAATAATGGGATCTACCATGAAAATGCCACCAATAGGGGATGGATTGCCTGGTTGGTCTTCGTTTTTCTGGTTTCTTTTTATTTAGTACTTTATTTCCGCTCGGAATTTGCCGTAAATTGGACTTACCTAGTGGATCCTATCAGTGAGTTTCTAAGTGGAAATCCTGCCGGACATTGGTTTGTGTACGGCTTTATGTATTGTACGGTAATGACGGTTATGGCCGTAAGAATGTATATTAAATACAGGCACAATATGTACCAGATGGTACGGACCACCTCTGTATTGTTCTTTCAAATTGTCTTTGCCTTTCTTATTCCAGAAATAATGGTACGGCTGCAGATGCCGTATTACGATTTTAAAAATGCATTTCCGTTAGACTATGATTTCTTCTTCCAATGGAATTTAAAATCCTTATTGAACAGTGGGGGTATAGGACTTTTTATTTTAGTTTGGGGCATAGTGCTTACTTTGGTAATTGTGCCCGTTATGGTCTACTTTTTTGGAAAGCGATGGTACTGTTCCTGGGTCTGTGGTTGTGGTGGATTGGCAGAGACTCTGGGAGATCCCTATAGACAGCATTCGAGCAAGTCGCTTTTTTCTTGGAAAGTGGAAAGATGGTTGGTGCACGGGGTATTGGTCTTTGCCGTGGGAATGACCATGATGACACTTTACAGTTTCTTTACCGAGTCTGGCACCGTCTTGGGTTTAAAAACACAAAGTGTGCAAAATACCTATAGTCTTCTGATCGGAGCATTTTTTGCAGGAGTAATCGGTACCGGATTTTACCCCATTTTTGGGAATAGGGTATGGTGTAGGTTTGGTTGTCCCTTGGCGGCCTATTTGGGATTTGTACAGCGGTTCAAATCGCGCTTTAGGATTACCACCAACGGCGGTCAATGTATCTCCTGTGGCAATTGTTCTACCTATTGTGAGCAGGGCATAGACGTCAGGGCATACGCCCAAAAAGGTGAAAACATTGTCAGGTCCAGCTGTGTGGGCTGTGGCATTTGTTCCGCCGTTTGTCCTAGGGGGGTCTTAAAATTGGAAAATGGACCGCTCAAGGGAAGAATAAATCCCACGGAAGTGCTTTTGGGGAACGATGTTGATCTAATGGAGTTGGTCAATAATAAATAGGCATTTGGTGGGGGTAGAAATAATTGTTGCAAACCTTGGGGTAGCTCCATGGATTGATCAAAGTATTGATACCTTTGCCTATCAAAACAATGGGTAACCATGGATAAATAAGAATGACCCTTCAACTACGCTAATGACCGATATAAAAGTAATTATCCCTGCCTATAATGAAGCTGATTCCATTGCGAACGTTATAAAGGAAATTCCTAAAATTGTTTCTGAAATAATTGTTGTAAACAATAATTCTACAGACGATACGGCCCTTAATGCCAAGGAGGCCGGGGCCACTGTCCTCACCGAGGATAGGATGGGATATGGCTATGCCTGCCTAAGGGGAATTAATTATATTTCCAAACAATCCAAAACACCCGATATTATCGTATTTATGGACGGAGACTATTCGGATTATCCCGAAGAACTCTCCAAAGTGGTAAAGCCTATACTGGAAAACAATTTGGATTTTGTTATCGGTGCCAGAACAAAGGGCCTGAGGGAAGAAGGATCCATGACGCCACAACAGGTTTTTGGCAATGCATTGGCCACCACTTTAATGAAATGGTTCTTTGGAGCTTCTTATACTGATTTGGGTCCGTTTAGGGCCATAAAGTACAATAAGCTTTTGGCGTTGGAAATGGAGGATAAGACTTACGGATGGACCGTGGAAATGCAGTTGAAAGTTCTAAAAAAAGAGTTTACATATACCGAAGTACCAGTGCGTTATAAAAAAAGAATTGGCATATCAAAAGTATCAGGTACTGTAAAAGGTAGTATATTTGCAGGCATAAAAATCCTGGGTTGGATATTTAAATATAGTTTAAAATAAAATGGGACTAACAATTACTTACTTTATCATTGCGATTTACAGTATATCCTTATTATTAATATTTTTTTATAGCTTGGCCCAGCTTAATTTATTGGTCAACTATCTAGGTTATAAAAGGAGAAATAAGGAGGCTCCAAAATTCAATTTATTGGATCCAAAAGAAATACCATTTGTAACCATACAACTTCCAATTTATAATGAGGAATACGTAGTGGAGCGTTTGTTGGACAATATTTCGAAAATAGAATATCCTTTGAGTAAATTGGAAATTCAGGTATTGGACGATTCAACGGACGAATCCGTACTGGACACTGCCAAGAGAATAAAAGCCCTTCAGGAGACTGGCTTGGATATACAACATATTAGAAGGTCCAATAGGCAAGGCTATAAGGCAGGTGCTTTAAAAGAAGGACTGGATAAGGCCAAAGGAGAATTTATTGCCATTTTCGATGCAGATTTCTTGCCTTCCAGTGATTGGTTAAAGAAAACCGTTATTTATTTTAAAGATAGGGAAATTGGTGTTGTTCAGACAAGATGGGGACATATCAATAGGGAATATTCTACTCTGACCCGTATACAGGCTTTTGCTTTGGATGCCCACTTTACGTTGGAACAGGTAGGACGTAATGCCAAGGGCCATTTTATAAACTTTAATGGTACGGCAGGTATTTGGAGAAAAGAATGTATTTTGGATGCCGGAAATTGGGAAGGAGATACCCTGACCGAGGACTTGGATCTTAGCTACCGTGCCCAATTAAAGAATTGGAAATTTAAATATTTGGAGGATGTAGAGACGCCTGCAGAACTTCCTGTAGTAATCAGTGCTGCCCGTTCCCAGCAATTTCGTTGGAACAAAGGTGGGGCCGAAAACTTTAGAAAAACGGTTTGGAGTGTTATTTCCGCTAAGAACATCTCGTTCAAGACCAAATTTCACGGGGTGATGCACTTGTTGAATAGCTCCATGTTCCTTTGTGTATTTTTGGTGGCATTGCTGAGCATTCCCATGATGTACATTAAAAATACTTATGATCACTTGGGGTGGATTTTTGAAGCCACCAAGTTTTTTATTTTAAGTACTATTATCCTTTTCGTTTGTTATTGGTTTACCTATAAGAGTATACAGGGTAGTAGTTTTGATAATTTTGTAGACTATATAAAAATCTTTTTTACCTTTTTCTCTGTGGCCCTTGGATTTTCATTGCACAACTCCATTGCAGTCCTGGAAGGTCATATGGGTAAAAGATCTGAGTTTGTCAGGACCCCAAAATTTAATTTGAACAGTATAAAGGACAGCTGGAAGGGGAATAAATATCTGGCTACCAAGCTTTCTCCCAATATGATTTTGGAAGCGGCCTTAATGCTTTACTTCCTTTTTGGAATGTACAGTGCCATTCCTTTGAATGATTTTGGACTTTTCCCATTTCACTTTATGTTATTTTTGGGCTTCGGTTATGTATTCTTCAAATCCCTTATGGCAAGGGCATAAATAATATTTATAAACGTTTTTCAAAAGCCCTGTTCTTGTTAAAGAAAGGGCTTTTTTACTTTTGAAATTATTCATCGGATTTATGTTCCTAAACCCTTAGTTAAGAAATAAATAGGATTTCTTTTGCGCCGATGTTGGAGCAATGATCTTGTTTGTCGTCATTCCTGAATTTTAAAAAAATCAGCTTTCTATTGCCAAAATCAAAATTGGAAGTATAGATATTTGATAATTTCATTTAAATTTGGGAGATTGCTGAATTAATAAAGTGACCAAAAACCACCAGACGACCATGATCCAAAGGGCCATTTCTTATTGGAAACTCCATAGGATTCCAATTTTAATGGTGCTGCTTAGCATCCTCTTCTATATTTCCTTTGGTTACCATTTGGACCGGCCCGATTTTATGAAGCTGCTGAGTCTTTATTTGGGGTTGTTTTTTTTATGCTATAAGCTGATACAATTTGAAAAATGGAACTTTAAGTTTCTGGCTATTTCCGGGACACTTTTCCGGTTGTTGCTACTTTTTGCAGAACCTAATCTTTCACAGGATTTTTATAGATTTATCTGGGACGGGCAATTGATCAATATTGGGCTGAGTCCCTACCTTCATCTTCCTAAGGACTTGATAATTCAAAACGGCCATCTCATGCACAATGCCGCAGAATTGGTGAGTGGCATGGGCAGCCTCAGTGCATCAAATTACAGTAATTATCCTCCATTGAATCAGTTTATTTTTGCGTTGTCCACTTGGTTGTCGGGAAAGAGTATAGTGGGCAGCGTATTGGTCATGAGAACCATTATAATTTTGGCCGATTTGGGAATCCTGTATTTCGGTCGAAAATTACTGCAAAAGCTCAATAAATCCACCCATCTGATCTTTTGGTATTTCTTAAATCCCTTGGTTGTTTTGGAACTAACGGGGAATCTGCATTTTGAAGGGGTGATGTTGTTCTTTTTTGTCTGGGCTATTTGTCTTCTCTTCAATAAGAAATGGTTGTTGGCAGCTGTTGTATACGCGCTATCCATCTCTATTAAATTGGTCCCATTGCTATTTCTGCCCTTGTTCTTAAAGTATTTCGGGTTTAAGAAAAGTATTCCATTCTATGCGGTTGTGGGTTTAACAACGGTCCTTTTAATACTCCCGTTCTATTCCCAGGATTTTGCAAATAATTACTTGCAGACGGTAGGGCTGTGGTTCTCCAATTTTGAATTCAATGCAGGGCTGTACAACGCCATAAAGAAAGTGGCCCTAAATTTCGATGTCAAGCCTTGGGAACTTATCAAGGATTATGGAAAGATTACCCCGATAATCGTTATTGTCTCAGTAGCCCTGTTTACGTTTTTTAGGGACAATAAAAAGATGTCAAGTTTGCTGACCTCTATGTTGTGGGTGCTTACCTTATATTATTTTTTGTCCGCAACGGTGCATCCATGGTATATTATTTTCTTATTGACTTTAAGCCTGTTTACAGAGTTTAGGTTCCCTATGGTTTGGTCCCTGAGTATTGTATTGAGCTACTGGGCCTATTCCAATGAAGGGTTTAGGGAGAATTATTGGCTGTTGGCCGTTGAATATATTGCAGTATATGGATTTATGTTTTATGAAATTGTTAGATTACATAACAAAAAGATACTATTTAGTAAAAATTAGCACATCAATCCCAATAATTCATTTTTATTTGTACTTTTGATGGTATAATGAATAACTCATATTACATACTTAACGTAAACAAGGTTTCCAACCTTGCTTATTCATTTACGCCTACACGTCGTCGCCCGTAAGGGTGCGCTTCTTTTATGGAAATAGGTGAGTCCATTTCCCTCTCAAAAAAAATAAATTATAATTTTAATTTTAAAAGCAACATTCAATGAAGATTGTTATTGCTAACGATTCCCATTTTAAATATGCCGAGATCATCTGTGATACCATTGCGGAATCGGCCAAAGTGCGCGGCACCGGGATTGCCAAGCGTACTCCTGAATATATTCAAAAAAGACTGCATAATGGCAATGCCATTATTGCCTTGGACGGCGATAAATTTGCAGGATTCTGTTATATTGAGGTATGGGGACATGAAAAATTTGTAGCCAATTCGGGCCTTATAGTACATCCGGATTACAGGAATCAGGGTTTGGCCAAGCAAATAAAAAAGGAGATTTTCAACCTTTCCAGAAGTAAGTTTCCCGATGCCAAAATATTTGGGATTACTACAGGCTTGGCAGTGATGAAGATGAACTATGAACTGGGCTATAAACCGGTAACTTTTTCGGAACTTACCACCGATCCAGAGTTTTGGAAGGGCTGTCAGACCTGTAAAAATTTCGATATCCTTACTAGGACAGAACAAAAAATGTGCCTTTGTACCGGAATGTTGTACGACCCCGAAACCAAAGTCAAGGAGATTAAACAGGAGCCGAAGGAAAAATTGAATTCCAAGGCTTTTCAACGATTAAAAAGTATAAAGGAAAGTCTGTTCCTGAATAAGAAAACAAAGTAGTGGATCAATACTACTGTGAATATAATAATAAGATAAGTTTAGCATGAAAAAATTAGTTTTAGCATATAGTGGTGGATTGGACACTTCCTATTGCGCAAAGTATTTGTCAAAGGATCAAGGTTTTGAAGTACATGCCGTAAGTGTAAATACCGGTGGGTTTTCAAAGGAGGAAATAGAGAGCATTCACAAAAAAGCCTTGGAATTGGGGGCTACTACCTACACTTCCATAGATGCTGTAAACACCTTTTATGAAAAAGTAGTAAAGTATTTAATTTTCGGAAATGTTTTAAAGAACAATACCTATCCCTTATCGGTTAGTGCCGAGCGAATTGTTCAGGCCATTGAAATTGTTAATTACGCCAAAAAAGTAGGTGCCAAATATATAGCCCACGGTAGTACAGGGGCCGGGAACGATCAGGTTAGGTTTGATATGATCTTCCAGATCATTGCACCGGAAATTGAAATTATTACCCCCATTCGCGATAATAAATTGGCCCGGGACGTAGAAATTGAATATTTGAAACAGAATGGGGTAGATTACCCATGGGAGAAGGCAAAATACTCTATCAATAGAGGTTTGTGGGGAACTTCCGTAGGGGGTGAGGAAACACTTACCTCGCACAAATCCTTACCGGACTCTGCTTATCCAAGCCAATTGCAGGAGACGGAACCCACCCAGTTGAAACTTACTTTCCACAAGGGGGAATTAATTGCTGTGGATGGCGATAACGATACCCCGGTGAACAACATCATAAAATTGGAGGCAATAGCTTCCAAATATGCCATTGGTAGGGATATACACGTTGGCGATACTATTATTGGAATTAAAGGTAGGGTAGGGTTTGAGGCACCTGCTTCCCTGATCATTATCAAAGCCCACCATTTATTGGAAAAACATACCCTTACCAAATGGCAACAGTATCAGAAGGAAATGCAGGGCAATTTCTATGGTATGTTGTTGCATGAAGGAAATTATTTGGATGAGGTAATGCGAAATATTGAGGCCTTCCTGACCGATACCCAAAAGAACGTTAGTGGTGATGTCTTTGTAAGCCTGCACCCTTATCGATTTGAATTGGACGGGATATCCTCTTCGCACGATTTGATGAACGCCTCTTTTGGTAGTTATGGAGAGATGAACAAAGGATGGACGGCAGATGATGCCAAAGGATTTATTAAGATACTTTCCAATTCGGGAAAAATATATAACCACGTAAACCAGCATAATGATTAAGGTAGGAATTATAGGAGGGTCAGGATATACTGGTGGGGAACTCATTAGAATTCTCCTGAACCACCCTAATACAACCATAGATTTTGTTTTTAGTACTACAAGGGCAGGTAAAAAGATTACCACGGCACATCCAGACCTGTTGGGGGTTACCGATTTGGTTTTTACAGGAAAGGTAAACAAAGATGTGGATGTCGTATTTCTTTGTCTGGGTCATGGCAACTCCACGAGTTTTTTAAAGGAAAACGAGTTTTCCAAGGACACAAGAATCATTGATTTAAGTAATGATTTTAGGTTGGAGGCCGATGCCGTTCTGGATGGAAAGGCTTTTGTCTACGGCTTGCCGGAACTAAAAAAGGAAGAAATAAAAAAAGCGAACTATATTGCCAATCCAGGTTGCTTTGCTACCTCTATTCAGTTGGGGTTATTGCCGTTGGCAAAAGCCCATAAGTTGGGTAAACCGGTACATATCAATGCTGTTACTGGAAGTACAGGGGCAGGAGTAAGCCTTTCGGCAACCTCACATTTTAGCTGGAGGAACAATAACGTATCCTGGTACAAGCCCTTCACGCACCAGCACCTAGGGGAAATTAATGAAAGCTTGCACAGTCTTCAGGAAAATACCGGGGAACTATTTTTTCTTCCCAATAGGGGGAATTTTACCCGAGGGATATTGGCCACGGCCTATACCGAATTTGATGGGAGTTTGGAAGAAGCCTATGAACTGTACAGGGAGTTTTACAAGGATGCGGCCTTTACCCAGGTAACAGAGGAGGACATCAACCTAAAACAGGTGGTGAATACCAACCAATGTCATATTCATTTGCACAAGCATAACAATATACTGCTGATCACCTCTGCCATAGACAATCTATTGAAAGGGGCATCAGGGCAGGCAGTGCAGAACATGAACTTGGCGTTCGGATTTAAGGAAACGGAAGGCCTGCAGTTGAAAGCAGGCGTATTTTAAAATCGTTGCCCCCTGGGGGTTGATGGTGATATTATGACCGACCGACAAACAAATTGATCAACCATTGGATTCTCTTGGTTTAGGGAATGAAACAAATAACAAATAAGGAATGAAAATAGCTATTATTGGAGCAGGTAATTTAGGTCTATCCATAGCCAAAGGTATTTTGAGCACCAATGGGGCCACTTCCATGGTCCTGACCAAGAGAAGTCTTAATGGACTTAAGGAGATTGAAAATTATGGAATTGTCACCACTACTACGGATAATAGGGAGGCGGTGGCCAAATCCGATATCCTGATTTTTGCGGTACAGCCTGGCCAATTTGTAAAAATATTGGGAGAGGTGAAGGACATCCTTACGGAGAAACATGTTATTATTTCAACCATTACCGGTTTTAGTATTGCCCGAATGGAAGAAGTTATAGGGCCAGATCATTATATTATTCGAGCCATGCCCAATACAGCTATTTCCGTGGGGAAATCCATGACCTGTATCTGCAGCAATGAGAAAGGGGCCAAAAGGGTAGACCTGGCCAAGGCCATCTTTAACCGTATGGGGCATTCCATGCAAATTCCGGAAGACCAGATGCAGGCCGCTACCGTTATTTGTGCCAGTGGAATTGCGTTTTGGATGCGATTGATCAGAGCTACCACACAAGGGGCCATTCAATTGGGATTCGATGCCAAGGAAGCACAGGAATTGGCCATGCATACCTGTAACGGGGCTGCCAGTTTGTTGATAGAATCTGACAGTCACCCAGAAAATGAAATAGATAAGGTTACCACCCCAAGGGGATGTACTATTTCCGGATTGAACGAAATGGAACACCAAGGATTAAGCTCCTCCCTGATCAGGGGAATAGTGGCCTCATTTGACAAGATAAACGAAATAAAAAAAGGATAACCTCTATCGTAAACCTACAAGGTTATAAGACAATGGAGGTTCATAATACAATATAGAAGATGGAATTATTTGATGTATACCCATTATATAAGGTTACTCCCGTTTCGGCACAGGGAATCGTAGTCACCGATGACAAAGGACAGGAGTATTTGGATTTTTACGGAGGACATGCCGTAATTTCGATTGGACATTCCCATCCACATTATGTAAAAAGATTGAAGGATCAGTTGGATAAGATCGGTTTTTATAGCAATGCCGTACAGAACCCCGTCCAAGAAGCCTTGGCGCATAAATTAGGGGAACTTTCCGCTTGTGAAGATTACAACCTTTTCCTGTGCAATTCAGGGGCGGAGGCCAACGAAAATGCCCTAAAGTTGGCATCGTTCCAAACAGGTAAGTCGCGTGTAATATCCTTTAAACATGGATTCCATGGAAGGACTTCTGCCGCTGTGGCCGCTACCGATAATGAAAAAATAAACGCACCTATCAACAAGCAACAAAAAGTAACCATACTTCCTTTCGAGGATTTGGCCACTTTTAAAACTGAGATTTCAAAAGGGGATGTCTGTTGTGTAATTATAGAAACCATTCAAGGGGTAGGGGGTCTAGATCGGCCTTCCCAAGAATTTTATCAAAATATAGCCGCACTTTGTAAGGAAAATGGTGCCTTGCTTATAGCAGATGAGGTGCAATGTGGTTATGGAAGGAGCGGTAAGTTCTTTGCCTTTCAGCATTACGGGATTAAACCGGATATTATTACGGTAGCCAAGGGAATGGGGAACGGATTTCCTATTGGCGGGGTGCTTATCCACGAGAGCATTAAAGCTTCTTACGGAATGTTGGGAACCACTTTTGGCGGGAATCATTTGGCCTGTGCCGCTGGATTGGCGGTTTTGGAAGTGATCGAAAATGAGAATTTAATTGAAAATGCCGCGGACCTTTTTGAGTATTTTAAGGAAAAGGCGGCCAGCATTCCACAAGTAAAAAGGGTAAAGGGAATGGGTCTTATGCTGGGGCTGGAATTCGATTTTGAAGTAGCGGAGCTACGCAAGAAGCTTATCCATAATCAGCATATGTTCACCGGTGGCGCCAGTGACAAACACGTTTTGAGAGTATTACCTGCATTGAATATTACCAAAGAAAATTTGGATCAATTTTTTGATGCCCTAAAAAAGGAATTGGCATGAGTTTAAATTTAGACATATCCCAAAGAAATGCGGTGCTCAATACCATGGCACAGCTTATCGATGGGGAACGAAAAACTATCCTTGAGGTCAATAAAAAAGACCTCGAGGCCTATAATGGCGATGATATGGCGATGTATGACCGGCTCAAGGTGGACGAAGCCAAAATAGATGGCATGATCCTATCCTTGCGGCAGTTGGCGGGACAGGATGATCCCTTGGGTTTGGAACGTTTTAATTTCATCCACGACAATGGGATGCGCGTAAGTAATAAAACGGCCCCTTTTGGAACCGTTCTTATAATTTATGAGTCCAGGCCCGATGTTACCATAGAGGCAGCAGCCATTGCCTTTAAATCCGGTAACAGAATTTTATTGAAAGGCGGAAAGGAATCGCTACAAAGCAATTTGGTATTGGTCAATTTTTGGCATAAATCTTTGGAGCAACACGGTATTTCCAAGGATTGGGTCACTTATTTGGAATTTGATCGGGCGCAGACCCAAGCATTTTTGGAAAAACCGACCCAAAAGTTAGACCTTATAGTTCCTAGAGGAGGGGAAAAACTGATCGCTTTTACCAAAAAACACGCCACCTGTCCCGTAATCGTCAGTGGAAGGGGAAATAACTTCCTCTATGTGCACCCCAAGGCCGACCTTAAAAAGGCAATGTCTATTATCCTAAATGCCAAGACCACAAAGATCTCGGCCTGTAATGCCTTGGACAAGGTATTGATAGATAGCGCACTGCCCAACAAAGAGGCATTTATAAAAGATTTGATAGCAGAATTAAAAGTGAAAAAAGTAGAGGTCTTGGTTGATAGTAGCCTTGCCAGTACAGTGGATACTACGGAGATTATTGCAGAGGACAGCTGGTATGAAGAATTTTTGGATTATAAGATCCTTATAGGGGAAGTGGGAAACACGGAGGAAGCGGTTGAAAAAATCAATACCTATGGTGGAGGTCATTCCTCGGTAATCGTAACCGAAGAAGAACAAGGAGCCGATTTTTTTATGAATTCCGTGGATTCCGCAGCGGTATATCACAATGTTTCCACCCGTTTTACCGATGGTGGACAATTTGGCCTGGGCGGTGAATTGGCCATTAGCACGGATAAATTGCACCAAAGGGGCCCCATAGGGCTACAACATTTGGTGACCAACAAATGGTATATTAAGGGAGATGGTCAAATAAGATAGTAGCCGGACCTTTCATTAGGTCTAAAAAAAAGCACATGCAGAAGAAAAGAATATTATTAAAAATAGGATCCAACACCCTCACCAAGGAAACGGACCATATTTCCAGGGGGAAAATTGAGGATATAGGGAGGCAGATTGCGAAACTAAAGGATAGTTACGAATTCATCATCGTAAGTTCGGGGGCCATAGCCGCTGCCAAACAGTTTGTAAAACTGGAACACAACGGACAGGAAATAACCGTTAAACAAGCTTTGGCCTCCATTGGTCAGCCCCATTTAATGCGAATTTTTCAAGAGAATTTTAGGGAATTGGGCTTGTTTACCTCCCAATGTCTTTTGTCCTATTCCGATTTTGAAAAGGAAGTTTCCAAAGAAAACATCTGCAATACCATTAATGTACTGGTGGCCAATAATTTTATTCCCATTATCAATGAGAACGATACGGTAGCTACCGATGAGATCCAATTTGGGGACAATGATAAATTAGCAGCATTGACCGCAGCCTTGATGAAGGCAGATCTGTTGATCATTGCAACCAATACCAATGGTATTTACACCAAGGAATCGTTCATTAATAAGAAGCCCGAAACCATTCGACTAGTGGGCGATTTGATAGATCTGCAAAAGGAGGTCAGTAGCTCCAAATCTTCCCATGGTACCGGGGGAATGGAATCCAAGATAGAGGCGGCCAACATAGCCAGACAGGCCCATGTGGAAACCTGGATCGTGAACGGCCTAAAGGACAATTTTATTATTGATGCCCTAGAAAACAAAACTGCTTTTACAACCATAAAATAAAGAAATGCAACACTATTTATCCTTAAAAGATATCGATTCCCTACCGCAATGGGTAGAAGAAGCTAGATCATTAAAGGCGAATCCGCTTCAATTCAAAGCCTTGGGACAGGCTAAGACCATATGTTTATTATTTTTCAATAACAGCCTTAGAACCCGTTTAAGTACACAAAAAGCGGCCATGAACTTGGGGATGGAGGTTATTGTGATGAACTTTGGAAGTGAAGGATGGGCTTTGGAGTACGGAGATGGTACCATCATGGACCAAGGTACCTCCGAACACATTAAGGAAGCGGCCCAGGTAGTGGCACAATATTGTGATATAGTCGCCATTAGGGCCTTTGCCTCCTTGACCGATAAGGAGCAGGATGAGGCAGAAGTGGTCATGAACGGTTTTAAAAAATACGCCGGTATTCCGGTGGTGAATATGGAAAGCTCTGTGGGCCACCCATTACAGGCGTTGGCAGATGCCATAACCTTGGCAGAGAATAACACCAAGAAGAGACCTAAAGTGGTCCTGTCCTGGGCACCACACCCGAAGGCATTGCCGCATGCGGTGGCCAATTCCTTTGTGGAAATGATGCATTTGCAGGATGCCGATTTTATAATTACCCATCCCAAAGGATATGATTTAAATCCGGAGGTGACCAAGGGCACCAAAATAGAGTACGATCAGGACAAGGCCTTGGAAGATGCCGATTTTGTTTATGTAAAAAACTGGAGCAGCTACCAGGATTATGGGAAGGTGGTGAGTCAGGACAGGGATTGGACCATGACCAATAAAAAGTTGGGCAAAGCCAAGTTTATGCATTGTTTACCGGTAAGACGTAATGTAGTGGTAGCCGATGAGGTTTTGGATGGCAATAATTCCTTGACCATACAACAGGCCAATAATAGGACCTATTCCGCACAAATTGTGCTGAAGAAGTTGCTGGAGAGCTTGGAGGGTTAAAAGTGAACAGTTATCAGTAATGAGTAAACAGTTGGGTAGTGAACAATGGCAATCGAACAATGACGATAAGAAGGGGTTCCTTCCCTTGGCAAGGGAAGGTGGCTTCTCCGACGATAGGAGGAGAGGACGGAAGGGATGGAAAACGTAGGTAGATGATTTTATGTAGTGAAACGAAATAAAATTATACCGAGAAGTAGACTTTGAATGGTAACAAGTGACTAGTTGTTTAGTGTGATAGGGTTATAAAGTGCGAAGTCGGGAGACTTTGCACAACAGCGGAGTAGAGACCTCAATGAAAGGACTGAAACGGCTGGTCAGAAAAAACAGAGACCTAAGCAGGAAGTATAAAAAGACATGAAACAAAAACTATCGATAATAAAAATTGGAGGGAACGTTATTGAGAACGAAGTGGAACTCAACAAATTCCTAGATTCCTTTGCCGCTATGCAAGGACCTAAAATATTGGTCCACGGCGGGGGCAAACTGGCTACCCAGATCGCTGAAAAATTGGGGATAGAATCCAAATTGGTGGGAGGAAGACGCATTACCGATGAAGAGGGACTAAAAGTAATTACCATGGTCTATGGTGGATTGGCCAATAAAAATATAGTGGCCCAATTGCAGGCCAGAGGTACCAACGCCATAGGGCTTAGTGGGGCCGATGGCAATACCATCCGGGCCGTGAAAAGACCGGTACGGCAAATCGATTACGGATTTGCGGGAGATGTAGAGGAAGTAAATGCAGCGGCTATCGGCAAATTGTTGCAGGCCAAATTTGTTCCAGTGTTCTGTGCCATCACGCATAACAAAGAAGGGCAGTTGCTGAACACCAATGCCGATACCATTGCTTCGGAAGTGGCCATTGGAATGAGCGGGGATTATGACACCACCCTCTACTATTGTTTTGAAAAGAAAGGGGTGTTGATGGATATTGCAGACGAAACCTCTGTGGTAAAACACCTGGAGCCTAAGAATTACCAAGAATTATTGGAAAAGAAGATTATAGCGGATGGCATGCTGCCAAAATTGGAAAATTGCTTTCATGCGCTTCATAAAAATGTGGGCAAGGTCTGTATTGGGGACTTGGATATGTTAAACCCTAATGCTACCTTATTTACCACTATTACCTTATAAACATGGATCAACAAAAACTTACGGAAAAGGCTATTGAGCTGTTACAGAAATTGATTTCAATTCAGTCGTTTTCCTCCGAAGAAGATAAGACGGCAGATGCCATTGAGGCATGGTTTACACATTTCGACATCCCTTTTAAAAGGGAGAAGAACAATGTATATGCCTTTAACAAATACTATGACGAGAGCAAGCCTTTGCTGCTGCTCAACTCCCATCACGATACGGTAAAACCCAATTCGGCCTATACCAAAGATCCCTTTCATCCACATATTGAGGACGGAAAATTGTTTGGACTGGGCAGTAACGATGCCGGCGGATGCCTGGTATCCCTGATCGCTACCTTTACCTATTTTTACGCTCAGGAAAACCTGAGCCATAATGTAGTGATCGTGGCCTCTGCGGAAGAGGAAAGCTCCGGTCCCAACGGTCTTAACAGTATGTTGCCGATCCTACCAAAAATTGATGTGGCCATAGTGGGGGAACCTACCCTGATGAATTTGGCCATTGCCGAAAAAGGTTTGGTGGTGTTTGAAGGCAAGGTAAGTGGAACGCCCTCCCATGCCGCCCACCCCAACGATAATAATGCCATTTACAATACCATTGAAGTATTGCAGTGGTTTAAGGATTATAAGTTTCCAAAGGTATCGGAAGTGCTCGGCGAGGTAAAGCTTACGGTAACCCAGATGAATGCCGGCAACCAGCACAACGTTGTGCCTGGTCATGTGGATCTGGTGATCGATGTACGGGTAAACGATTGCTATTCCAACAAGGAAATAGCGGACATACTTACTGCCGAAGCACCCTGTGAGGTAAAGCCCCGTTCGTTACGACTAAACTCATCCTCGATCAATAAGGATCACGCTTTGGTACAGTCGGGCTTGGCCTTGGGCAGAAGTAGCTACGGCTCCCCAACCCTATCCGATCAGGCGGCCCTCTATTGTCAGTCCTTAAAATTGGGGCCTGGCGATAGCACCCGTAGTCACTCTGCGGACGAATTTATTTATGTGGCGGAAGTAGAAGAGGGAATAGATTTGTATATTAAGATCTTGCAAGGATTTTTGAAACAATAAACAATAAACAATAAACAATGTTGGTTTGTTCATTGTAATTGACCTATAAAAAAAACAATAAAAAAATATCAAATGAACCGAGCCGGAACGAACCTGTTTATTTATTAGAGAGGTTTAAAGGCGAACTACATTTGACCTTTAAAAAAAAACAAATAAAAACGACAAATGAAACTTTGGGACAAAGGATTTAGCACCGACAAGAAAATAGACCATTTTACGGTGGGCAATGATAGGGAACTGGATTTGCTTTTGGCAAAATACGACGTAATCGCCTCCAAGGCACATGCCAAAATGCTGGGCAAAATTGGTCTGTTGACCCTTAAGGAAACCGAATCCTTGGTACATGAGCTGGACAATATAGCCAAGACCATAGAAAACGGCACCTTTACCATAGAGGACAGTTTTGAGGATATGCATTCCAAAATTGAATTCCTTCTCACCCTTAGGTTGGGCGATGCAGGTAAAAAGATTCACACTGCACGTTCCAGGAACGATCAGGTTTTGGTGGCCATGCATTTGTACCTAAAGAACGAATTAACAGAGATTAAAGATCAGACCAAGGAGTTGTTCCACCTGCTCTTGAACTTGGCAGACAAGCACAAGAATGTGATGTTGCCCGGCTATACCCATTTACAGGTAGCTATGCCATCTTCTTTTGGACTCTGGTTTTCCGCCTATGCCGAAAGTTTGGTAGACGATCTATATTTTGTGGATGCCGCCTATAAGGTAGCGGACCAAAACCCCTTGGGTAGTGCCGCGGGTTATGGAAGTTCCTTCCCTATAGACCGCAGTTTTACTACAGAAGAAATGGGCTTTGAAACTATGAAATACAATGTGGTGGCCGCCCAAATGGGCCGTGGCAAAGTAGAAAAGGCAGCCGCCTTTGGGATGGGCAGCATTGCCGCCACCCTGTCTAAAATGGCGATGGACATTTGCCTGTATATGAGCCAGAACTTTAATTTTGTCTCTTTTCCAGATGAGCTAACCACAGGGTCCAGTATAATGCCCCATAAGAAAAATCCGGATGTGTTTGAGCTGGTACGCGGTAAGTGTAACCGACTCCAGACCGTACCCAACCAATTGATCTTGATTACCAACAACCTTCCCAGTGGCTATCACCGGGACCTGCAATTGGTAAAAGAGGTGATTGTACCAGCCATACAGGACTTAAAGGCCTGTTTGGAAATAATGACCTTTAGTTTAAAGGAAATACGGGTAAACGAAAATATTTTGGACGATCCCAAATACGACTACCTGTTTAGTGTGGATACCTTGAACGAACTGGTATTGACCGGCACGCCTTTCCGTGATGCCTATAAGAAAATGGGCAAGGAGATCAATGAGGGTACATTTACGCCCAAAAGAGATATTAGACACACCCATGAAGGCAGTTTTGGCAATCTATGCCTGGCAGAGATCAGAAAGAAAATGGACAAGATTTCTTAAACAGTGAACAGTTGTTAGTGAGATAGGGTTATAAAGTGCGAAGTCGGGAGACTTTACACAGCGGAGACTTTGCACAGCAGCAGGGATTGCCAAAATCAAGTGAACTGTCCCGATATTTCTACCGGGAGCAACTCACCTATTCATTCTATCTTTTTTACTTTAAAAAGGTTAACACCTACTTGGCAGAAAATGTGCTAAGCTGTTTTTTCAGGAGAAATATACTTGTACACCAATCCAGCTAAAATGGCACCTACTATTGGGGCCACCCAAAATAACCATAGTTGGCCCATGGCCCAGTCCCCTGCAAATATAGCCTGACTAGTACTTCTTGCTGGGTTTACCGAAGTGTTGGTTACCGGGATGCTTATTAAATGTATGAGCGTCAAGCCCAAACCTATGGCCAGTCCCGCAAAACCCTTAGGGGCTTTGGAGTGCGTAGCTCCCAAGATGATGATCAAGAACATAAAGGTCATAACAACTTCCGTAATTAAGGCGGACATCATATTATAACCGTCCGGAGAATGATCCCCATATCCATTGGCGGCAAACCCTCCAATTTCAAATCCGGCTTTTCCGCTGGCAATAAGATATAAAATACTGGCTCCTGCAATTCCCCCCAGAACCTGGGCCACAATATAGGGAAGCAGTTCTTTTTTGTCGAACCTGCCGCCTATCCATAGTCCAATGGATACGGCCGGATTTAAATGACATCCCGAAATATGCCCAATGGCATAGGCCATGGTAAGCACGGTTAATCCAAAGGCCATGGCTACGCCTACGAAGCCAATTCCCAATTCCGGATAGGCAGCGGCCAATACAGCACTTCCACACCCTCCTAATACTAACCATAAGGTTCCAATAAATTCTGCGACTAATTTTTTCATACTTTATTTTGTTTTGGTGGTTACAATTGATATCCCTAATATAATAAATACTTGCGCTCCTTTTTTATTTAACACTCTAATTTTCAAATAATAAGGTTTAGGAATATCTAAAATGGCTTGTAAGTCCAGGCTTAGATATTTTGAACGAAAGGATTTATAAAGTGCGAAGTCAGGAGACTTTGCACAGCAGGGTTGTAAGTTCAAGCATGGTTGTTTAGTGAGATAAGGTTTATGAAGTGTGAAGTCAGGAGACTTAGCAAAGCTGGCAGTTGATCTGCGAACTAATACGGAAAAAAAAGACTTAGTAAGGGAAGGTGGATTCTCCGACAATAGGAGGAGAAGACGGAAGGGATTGTAAGTTCAAGCATGGTTGTTTAGTGAGATAGGGCTTGTGAAGTGCGAAGTCAGGAGACTTTGCACAGCAGGGAAGTCAGGAGACTTTGCACAGCGGAAATTACTTTCTTATTATTGTAAACTGTTAACCACAATTACTATCAGTACCTATGAAGTTCAGATTTATTTTATTGTTTGCACTATTTTTATCTCCCTCTGTACAGTCCCAAGACATTTCCCAATTATACTTTAATGGGAACAAGGAGTTTAAAGTGCTGCAGTTTACGGATACCCATGTTAATGTAGAGAGTGGTAAAAACGTGGATGCCTTTACCACCATTAAAAAAATCATGACCATAGAAAAACCGGATTTGGTAGTCTTAACGGGCGATGTAGCTACCGATGGCAATCCGGAAAAGACTTATAAAGAATTTGAAGCTATTTTTACCGAAGCCAAAATGCCATGGATCGTTACCCTGGGAAATCACGATTCCCAAGCCGATCTTTCAAGGAAAGAAGTGGCCGACTTTCTTCAGAATTTAAATTACTGTCTAAACAATGACCAGGGAGAGACTTATGGCCACTCCAACTTTGTTTATCCTGTTCGCAGTACCGATAATAAGAACAAAGCGCTTATTTATGTCATGGATTCCAATGCCTACAGTACCTTAAAACCTGAAGTGGATGGGTGGGGCTGGTTTGATAATAGTCAAGTAAGCTGGTACAAGGAAAAAAGCAGGGAATTCACCCAATTAAACAACAACCGACCCTTACCGGCCATTGCCTTTTTTCATATTCCGTTACCTGAGTATTACCAGGCATGGAAGAACAAAAAAGTAAAGGCCATAGGGAAACGCAAAGAACAGGAATGTGGTCCGGAAATTAATACGGGTATGTTTGCCGCCATGTTGGAAGCCAAGGATGTCATGGGCACTTTTGTAGGTCATGATCACAATAACGATTACATAGGGGTGCATTACAATATGGCCTTGGCATATGGTAGGGTTACCAAAACAAAAACCTATAACAAAGCTCCTATAGAAGGTGGAAGAATAATTGTTTTAAAAGAGGGGAAACGTAGCTTTGACACTTGGATACGGGAGGTTAACGGCAAAAAAGTCTATCCCTGCACTTGGCCAGATTCATTTGTGGAATAGATGGGTGGAACTCCCCCCTACCCTCCCGCAATGACCATAAAATTTCAGGTTGAGCGTCCCAATGGCTATCATGAGAGATTTATTATAACATATTCAATTGCCGAAGGATGTTCTTGGTGATTTCTTTTCTACAGGCGCCAAAATCGGGATTTTTATCGGCCCTATTTTTGATCAATCTGGTAGCAAAAAAATAAACATTATCACTTCGTTCCAAATAACCTACCCACCAACCGGTATCTTTACCGCCGTCCCTGGTCCAACCAGTCTTGGCCCGTAATGTATAATCTGCCGTCTGCTCTTGGACCATCATATCTTTTAGGATCTGAAAGGAAGTCTTTTTAAAGGGTAGGGTTTCTTCATATACCCCAATTAAAATAGCTACTTGATTGGCTGGGGAAATGGCCAAATTTCCAAAATTCCAGAAATCGTCATCGTTTATGGACAGGTCGGTGTTGCCATAATTGGAGGCCTGCAAATATGGCTTGTATTTTTCTTTTCCAATTTTTTTTGCCAACTCAACATATACCCAGCCCGCCGAGGTTGTAAATGCCTCTTTCATGGACATATTGTGATAAATATCAGGGCGATAACCGTATTTAATGGTATCCGTGGCCCCCGGCCAATTAATTATGTCATTTTCAGTTTTAACCACCCCCGTCTCTAAGGCGATCAAGGTGTTGATGATTTTAAAGGTGGAAGCGGGCAAAGTGCCTTTGTGGCTGTCCTCAATATCACTTGAAATCCATTTTTTGGCATGGTAATCATAAATTGTTGTACTTCCTTTTATATTGCAGTCGCTAAAAGGTTTGGACAGGTCCTCTTGGCTGAACAAATAGAAAAAACTGCAATTTAAAACAGCGGCCACAAATACTATTCTCTTCATTATTTCCTTATAAATAAATGTGTTGAAAGGGATTTTGTACACTCATTTTCTTAAATCCGCAAGGCCCACTTATTTAAGTGGGCCTATTGGATATTCAGCATACGACAGGTCCTAAATACTTTGGATCTAGGTCACCATTTTTTATATTCTTTACAATTGGATCTTAGCGCCCATCACTTTTAAAAATTCCCTTATAAAACTAGGATGTGCAGGCCAGGCGGGGGAGGTAACCAAGTTGCCATCTACAAAGGCCCCATCTACGGGAATGGATTGAAATTCCCCTCCAGCCAAGGTTACTTCCGGCCCCACTGCTGGATAGGCCGTGAGTTTTCTTCCTTTTACAACTCCTGCAGCAGTTAAAATTTGAATGCCATGGCAGATGGCGGCAACAGGTTTGTTGGTGTTGAAAAAGTGTTGTACTATTTCGAGCACCTTTTTGTTCAATCGCAAATATTCAGGAGCCCTTCCTCCTGCAATCACCAAACCATCATAGTCGGACGCATTCACATCTACAAAGCTGTAGTTCAAGGCAAAATTATGACCAGGCTTTTCCGTGTAGGTCTGGTCGCCTTCAAAATCGTGTATGGCTGTTTTAACAATGTCCCCCTTTTTCTTGTCCGGGCAAACGGTATGTACGGTGTATCCCACCATTTCCAGCATTTGAAATGGGACCATGGTTTCATAATCTTCAGTGAAATCTCCGGTTAAAAACAATACTTTTTTCATTGCTATTCTTTAGGGTTAAAAAATTATTTACGCTTTATTATTGGTATTTAAGATTTTTAGGTGAAAAGTTACTAGCCTTGTCATAACAATAATACCCTTCAAGTTAGTAAATATTTGGTTTGCGTTGGGCCTAATAATTTTTATAAGGGTTTGTATAATAGAGGTAATTAATTGTTATTTAGGTGGTTACAGTTGTGGGGCCTTTCAAAAATTAACCTTCTTTTAATACACTTTTGTTGTTTTGTTGGCATTACAGGGTTCATGTGTTTCAAGTTCCAGGTTCCAAGTTGAAAGTTGAGTTGACATAGAAAAGGTAGTTGTTCTAGTGACAAGTCAGCAGAATTTGCACAGCAGGTTATGAAGTGCTAAGTCCAGAGACTTCGCACAGCAGAAATTAATAGCCCAGAACTTTTAACCTAGACAGTTATGAGTGCACAGAAGGCCGTTCTTAGTTTACAGTGATAAGTGGACGCGGCAGTCACTTCGACATGAGCCCAATTTCAGGGCGATTGAGAAGTCGCACACAGTAGGGTAATTCTTCAGGACACGGTCTAGTTGATGACATTTCTATTTTAAGGAGATACGGAAGCTGTCGATTTTTCCGCGCTATTTCTTTCTAAACGGATGACCTTCCAGCCGCATCCAATACTTTAGTCGAGAATCAAATTCCCCCTCCTTGGAAGGGGGCTAGGGGGAGGATTTCAAGGCAGGATAATCAACCTCACCAAAGGCAATCTCGTCAGTCAATAACTGATTGTCGCACTATGCCTACCTACCGGATGGGTATTCTCGCTATGACCTTAAAAGGTCAGGCAGAGCGTCCCGATAGTCATGGTTAGAGACCATAAGGTGCCACCTACATACTTTCTTGCTAAACCGCTGACAGCCTACCAGCCTCCTTTAATGCTCTTTCCGCTTGGGCCATGTGTCTCTGATTGTGATAGATGACCACCCTAAACGTATCGCCCAATCTAAGCTTGATCCATTTTGAAATGGAAATGCCCGTTTTGGTCTTGATGAGGTTTACTTCATTGGAATTGTTCAATAGGTTGAACATAACCTGTTGTTGGTCCAAAAACTTCTCGATCGTGTCCATGTCAAGTTTACTGCCTATGGGATCCATGGACTTAAAAGTTTTCATCTTGTTCAGCTTTTTCTTGGGGAGCATGGTCTTGGCAAAAAAATTGCCCAACCAGCCGCTTTTGAATGTTTCGGAAGGTCGATGTTGGGAGGTTTTTAGCTGTTTTTCAATTTCAGGAATATAAAAATCCCCATACCGGTTTAAGTGTTCCAAACATTCCAAAATACTCCAACTCTCAGGAGAGGCTTTCCAATTCAAGGTTTCCAATGGCAAGGTTTTAAAGTGCTCGACCTTGCTTTTGTTTTCCTGGGTACGCTCCAATAAATCCTGTAATAAATCCTTAGAGGTCATTTCCATTGTTTTTTAGGGCAAAATTCGCTGCTTTTAGCATTTAAAACATTGATTGAGATTAAGATTTTTTAATCCTGGAAAGTGTTTCAGGGGTCATTCGTAAATAGGAGGCTATGTATTTGCTGGGTATTTCCTGAAAGAGTTGGGGACTGCGCATTAGGACTCTCCTATACCGTTCCACGGGAGACACGGTTAAAATATCCCGCTCCCTTTCCATCTGTTGCAATACCAATTGCTCTAAAATAAGTTGCCATTTTTCCATATTTTCAGGAGAGGATTTAATATAATTGGTGAAGGCCGACTTGCCAATGACTTTTAGTTTGGTTTTTTTTAGTGCCTGTATATACAAGTCGGAAGGCTTTTCATTTAGAAAGGAATCCAAGGCAGCTATAAAGTTGTCTTTATAGCCAAATCTGATGGTGTGTTCCTCATTTTCCGATACCACAAAAATTCTTAAACTCCCCTTTGCTACCCAGTAGAGGTTGGTGTCCAAGCTCCCCTGTACTTTTACATATTCGTTCCGGCCCAATTCCAGATCTGAGCTCCATAAACCTTTCCGGTCTATTTGTTCCTTTAGGTGGGTAATGGGATTCATATGTCTAGCTGATTAGGTTTTAATGCTCATAACAATTTTCCCTTTATGTTTTCCCTCGCCAAAATACTGGATCAAGCGCCCTGCATCTTCCAAGGGATATGGGCCATCTATCTGGCATCGAATTTTCTGCTGTACTATCAGGTCACAGATATAATCCAACCCAATATTTGATTTTAGGGCGAGTATCTTTAATCTTTTAGTGCTGAACAAGGGAACCAGTTTACCCCATAGTAACAATCCAATAAGATTGAAAGGCCTGCCGCCTATACTTACATACCGCCCCTTGCGATTTAAGGCTTTGAGATAGGAAAGAGAAGCTTTGTTGGACTTACAATCCAGGATGAGGTCATACCGTTTCCCAATCCTAGTGAAATTTGTCTTTTTATAGTCGATTACCTGATCAAACCCTAGGGAGGTCATCATGGGCAGTTTTTCTTGGGAATCCACTCCGGTTACTTCACAATTATGGAGTTTGGCCAACTGTAGCCCAATAGTACCCACGCCACCACCGCCACCGTTGATCAGAATTTTTTGTCCCTTTTTTATGTGCCCTATGTCCCTTAGGGCCTGTAACGCCAGACAGGAGGCATGTGGAATGGCTGCTGCTTCCTCAAAACTTAGGGCCTCGGGTTTACGGATGACCGCCTTTTCGTCAATGTTGATATATTCTGCAAAGGTGCCAAAGCCAAAATTAGAGGTGTCGCCCATGACCATATCCCCGACCTTGAATTTTGTTGCCTTAGCCCCTACAGCAGCAACGGTACCCGATAATTCCATTCCCAAAAGGCCATGCTTAGGTTTAAACAGGCCAAATAATAATCGGTACAAATAGGGTTTTCCCCTGACTAGGCTCCAGTCGTAATCGTTTACGCTAGTGGCATGGATCTTTATTAGTACCTCATTGTCCTTAGGGGAGGGGAGTGCAATTTCGGTTATCTTAACCACCTTTTCGGGCGGACCATAGGATTTACATGTAATAGTTTTCATTGGGTTCTATTGATGTCCTAATTTAATCATTTGATCTTAATGGGCATTTCATAATCTTCGGTCATGTTATAGGGCATTTTCCAAATGTCACCTTCAAAATTTCCAAAATAAAGTTCGGATTTGCTGAACTGGTGCGAGTCTCCATCGGCCCAGAAAAAACAAAATGGGTCTTTATAATTTACGGGTCTTCGTACATAGGAATGGCTAAAGGGACTATGCTCTGTTATGGCTTTTACCTTTTCCCATGTTTCTCCCTTATCCTTGGATTGCCAAATGGCCAGTTCCCCACCTACGCCCCAATCCTGGTCCCCTTTTTCGGTAGGTCCAACAATTTTCCAATCGTCTGGGGTTATAAAGAGACTCCCCATATCATAATTATGGTCCGAGGTAGTTACCACAGTAGTTTGCCATTCCGTGCCGTTCCATTTGGTAATACACCACTCGTACGGAGCGCTCACAGGACCGGGTTCGTGGCCATTACTTCTAATATATAGGCAGGTTGGATTACCCATGGCATCAAAGCCCATATCTTTTAGGTACACATTTTTTTCCTGGGAGGCGTAATCCATCACTTTGGAGCAACTGTTCAGGTCTATCACCGGAAGAGGGGTTTTTACGCCATCAACGGTTGTCCATGTGGCTCCAAAGTCGCCCGATTGTATATAGTATAGATCCGTCCTTTTGTCCACATTTCCATTGGGGTGTCGGTTAAAAAACGTTCCTAGCACCTTGCCGTCATATAGGTCGCTGGTCTGGTAATGCCCAGATTTTTCACCTTCCATTTCAGGGATGGCGGCAAGCAATTTATCATCGGTCCAAGAGATGCCGTCCTTGCTGGTTTCAAAATAGAGTTGGCGTACGCCGGTGTATTTTGTGAAAAATTGAAAGAAGCCAAAATTGGTATACCGGGGTTGTGGGTAGGTCATTTCCTCTTCCGTAATCTGTACAAATTCCTTAATGGAATAGGGCGTCTTACTTTTGTATTTATAACCTGGTCTTTTAGCACCCCGCCCACTGATAAACACCCAAATGTAACCAGCGCCATCTAGCAATATGGAGGGATTGTCATGTGGGTCGTCTACCCCATTTTTGTCATAGACTATGGTGGGTCGTGAGACCATTCCCGTTTTATGGTCGAACTCCCCGATCATACAGAGCAGGTGACGTTGGTCTGCAGAGGGTGTTCCCCCATATACAAAAAAGGTTTTTTTAACTTCGGGGGCGTATATGGCTAGGGGAACATGTTTTGCGGTGTAGGTTCCTAATGCTCCTGAGTATTTGTCTCCATACTCGTACTTCTGATTTAATTGGAACCAAATGCCCCTGTAGCCGTTGATTTTTGTATTGGTCAAGCTTTGTCCAAAGGCATTTCCAGCAAAAAAAATAATAAAAAGAAGGGGCATTAAGTTGAAGTTCGTTTGAGCTTTAATACGTTGCATTTTTTCCTATTTTGTTTTACTAAAGCATTTTTTTTTGATGCCCCCCGGACCAATATATTCACCTGTCTCTTGAAACCCAAACTTCTCATATAAGTTTATTGCTGGGGCATTGGCCCAACCAGTTTCTACAATAAGGGTCTCAGAATTGTCATAATCTTCCACGAACAATAAGAGCTTACGGGCAATTCCCTGCCTAAAATATTTTGGATGTACTACCAGGCTAGAGATTTCAAGCGTATTTTTAAGTTGGTTTATTTCAACTGCAGCAGCCAAAACTTCACCTTTCCATACCCCATAAAATTGGGTGTTCCTATTTTGAAAATCGGAAGTAGTCCTTTGCAAAGGAGGAAAATCCGAGACCCCCAGTAAGTCAGCCTCGATGCGGTAGGATTCTTGAAAAAGCGTGTGGAGTTTTTCCGCATTGGAAATTTCTGAATGGGTTATTTTTTTGATCATTGTTTCTTTAATAGACCTTGCTTTGAGGAATAAAGTCCCTATAATAGCCTAAGATAACAATTCCTTTTTACTACCTATTATTTGTTTAAAATTCAAGATTGATATGGGGATGACAAAACAATAGCTCCTTCCCTTGGCGAAGCCTATCTTGCGTTTTTCGCGGGAGGACAAGGTGGCTTCTCCGACTATAGGAAGAGAAGACGGAAGGGATTGAAACGCAAAGCTAATTGTTTTACGTGAATGGGTTTATGAAGTGCGAAGTGGCAAGACTTTGCACAATTCATTCCCATCTTCGTTCCAATAGGGGAGCTAAAAGAATTGGTCGTTGGGAGCCTGCCTATAGGTAGAAAAGGAGCTATGATGACGAAGGAAGCTCCTATTACAAAAGAAAAAATAGCCTCACTTTGCCTAGCAGATCAAAGGTTGTTAAGTTTTTGGATATTTGCATTATTTGAATATTTTAAGGGCAGGTATATAGCGAGGTCTTTTGTTCTTAAACACTTTGATGGCGTTTACAATTATTATGGTAATATTATAGATGTATAGGACTATTACCGGAATATATAATTTTAAGAGACTTGCCGGTCCTACGATGGTCCCAAAATACCCCATTATTACGCCTAAAAATCCAGAAAATAGTATAATAAAATAGGAGAAAAGAAGTAGGCACCAGGTGATTTCGAAATTTAAAATAGACATGCCTAGTTCACTTACACCCTTATATTTATCCTTTTTCAGGATCCAAAAAATTAGGGGAAGAATAATCCCTAAAATTGGAAAGAATAAAAATCCCAATGCCGATAAACTCATAAGTGTCAAATATCCTTTGTCCTCGAGAATTGTCCAATCCAACATTTCATCGGGAGAAGTATCCAATGCTAGTGCCAGTCTTTTTAGTGTATCCCCTCTAGGTGCAGATTCGCTATTCTCTATTCTTTGAACAGTCCTTAGACTCAAACCGGATTCTTCGGCCAGTAATTCTTGGGACATCCCTTTTCTACACCTCAGTTCCTTAACTCGCTGTGATAAACTCAAATTGCTCACTTATTATGATTTTTGTTTGATGTAAAAGTAATTCAGGTTGCCAGTTTCAATAACGTCTCCTATACGACATGTTTGCGTCATTAATGTCAACCCCTTATTCCAGGGGCAGTAAACGGGAATGGATAATTATATTTCTGTATAATCCAAAAATAATCAAATTCAATCTTTGTATCACTTATTATAAAACCGAGTCTTATTAAACTTGCAGTAACGTTAAGAACAGGCTCCTTCCCTTGGTTAAGCCTGTCCCGCGTTTTCCGCCAGAGGACAAGGTGGCTTCTCTGACTAGAGGAGGAGAAGACAGTAGGGATTGAAGGCTCAAGACATTGCTGCATTGACCAAAGTATTGGAAATACTTTAGTTCTAATATTCTATTTAAGGATAGGTTTGTTGAGGGGGATAGGGGGGAGGAACCAATGGTGTGCGACTTCTCTCCCGATAGGCGTCGGGGGTCCATGAAAAACGGACTCTGTCATACTAAGTGGATTGGCAGTGTGGGTACTGTCGTGACGAAACAATACCCTCCTTTAAAAAAGGGATGTGTCCAAATAGGATAACTAAGCCAGTTGTTAATGAAAGGCAAAAGATTTTTAAGCCTTATTTGATCATCCCCAGATTAATGACTTCCTGTTCGGTAAGATGTCTCCAGTGTCCACGGGGAAGATCTTTTTTGGTGAGTCCGGCATAGACTACCCTATCCAATTTTACGACCTCGTATTCCAGTTCTTCAAAAATACGCCTCACAATTTTGTTACGGGTACTTTTAAGTTCTATTCCTACCTCTCGTTTAGGGGCATTTTCAATAAAACTAACATCATCTACCCTAACCACGCTGTCGTCTATAGATATGCCTTCCTTGATCTTAATAAGGTCTTCGCCCCTTAGGTTTTTGTTCAGCTCAACATGATATATTTTGCGAAGTCCGTTTTTCGGTTTTGTAAGTCGCTTTGTCATTTCCCCATCATTCGTAAATAACAGTAAACCAGTGGTGTTCTTGTCCATTCTCCCTACCACCGAGAGTTTGGATTTGGAAGCATTGGAAATAAGGGAGGCCACCGTTCTTTTTCCGTGCTCATCCTTTGGCGAGGTAACAAAATCCTTGGGTTTGTTCAGTAGTACGTATTCCTTTTTCTCGGGATTTAGCAAACGGCCGTCAAACTTTACTTCATCGGTCAGTTTTACCTTGTAGCCCATTTCGGTAATTGGCTTGCCGTTTACGGTGACGTTTCCTGCAGAGATATAAATATCGGCATCCCTACGTGAACATACGCCAGAGTTGGCTACATAACGATTTAAACGCATTACATTGGGGTCGGAAGGTGGTTTTGCTTCCGTTCTCTTTCTTATAGGCGCATTGCCCCGTGCATGGCTCTTTTTTCTAAAAGTGCCCCCTTGTCTTCCTGATGCTTTCTTGTCATTATTGGAATCTGACCTACTCATATGTACTATAATTTATTGCAAAGGTAGCAAAGGAAATCGTATGTATAGGATATTGTAGGGGTTATTAGCAATTCTTAGAGAATTCTATTCAATACCAGATCTATATTGATCAATAAAATACTGAATACTCCCAGTATGATGATCAGTTTTAGAATATTGTGCAGCCATACATAGTGTTTTTTGCTGTTCGATTTTACCAAAAGGACTAGAAATCCCATCAACAAAAAAATACAGCCTATAAAATAAAGGTACATATAGCCCACATCAAAATATTCTATCAGAAGGTAGGAGGGGAGCAACGTTAGGCCGATCAAAATAGCGATACAGGTCTTGGAAAATTTTGCTCCGTACAATATGGGAATGGTCTTGTAGTTCTGGGCCATATCCCCTGCCATGTTTTCCAGGTCTTTGATCATTTCCCGGGCCAATATCAACAGGAAAAGAAAAAGTGCATGGACAAAAATTACGGTATCAAAATTCTTGTAATACACAAAAACAGCAAAAAAGGGGGCAATGGCCAGGGTGGCCGAAACGAAATTTCCCAAAAAAGGGACCTTCTTTAACTTGTGGGAATAAAACCATATTCCAAAAATATAGGCCGAAAAGAACACTACGGCCCTAAAGGAGACATAACTGGCAAAGAATACGGAAAGAAAATTCAGCACAAAATAGGTGGTGAGTTTGGTGCGCTGACTAACCAAACGATCCAGCATACTCTTACGAGGTTTATTGATCAGGTCTTTTTCCGCATCGTAAAAATTATTGATGATATAACCTGCTGCGATTACCAGGGCCGAACTGAGAACAATAACGAATAGGTTGCCATCAAAAACAACTTTTCGCAGTGGTAAATGGGGAGCTAAAATATAAATGGAGGCCAAGTACTGTGCCAAGGTAATCATAAGAATGTTGTAACCTCTGACCACAGAAAACAGGCTCAGGAACTTTAATAGCAAGAGCTTGTTTTTTCTACTAAGCATAGGGGTTGGATTTAGAAGTTATAAACCACTTCCAAATTATAGCCTTTCAGGGCCTTTTTTGCCTTGTTGAAGTCTTCGGTAAATCCCAAAATATAGCCACCGCCGCCAGAGCCACAGAGTTTTAGATAATAGTCATTGGTATCTATCCCCTGCTTCCATAGTTTGTGGAATTCCACGGGGATCATAGGCTTAAAATTATCCAGGACTACATGGGACAACTGCTTTAAATTCCCAAACAGGGATTTTACGTTCCCATTTATAAAATCTTCCACACAAGCATCGGTGTGCTTAATAAACTGATCCTTTAGCATCGCCCGAAAACCTTCGTGTTTCATTTGCTCCATAAACAAATGTACCATCGGAGCAGTTTCCCCAGTGCTACCACTATCCAAAAGGAATACAGCACCCTTGCCATCCAAATTTTGTGACGGAATGCTGGTAGATTCTATATTGTCCTTGGAATTTATGAGTATTGGCAGACTTAAATAGCTGTTCAAGGGGTCCAATCCGGAGGATTTACCATGGAAAAATGATTCCATTTTTCCGAAAATGGTCTTCAGTTTTAATAATTTTTCCCTTGTAAGATTCTCTAATACGGTAATTTTTTCAATGGCATATTTATCGTAAATGGCCGCCACCAAGGCGCCGCTACTACCTACGCCGTATCCTTGCGGAATGGAACTGTCAAAATACATTCCTTCGGCTATATCCTTATTCAAGGCCTTCAGGTCAAAAGTCACCAATTCATGGTCTTTCTGCTGCAGGTCTTTTAAATATTCTGCAAAGGCCCTAAGGCTGGCGTTCGACTTCTTTGCCGCCTCAGAATTCTTGTTTTTTGATTTTAGAGCTCCCTTAAAAAAATTATAGGGTATGGAAAGCCCTTTGGAATCCTTTATGATTCCATATTCCCCAAAAAGTAAAATTTTAGAGTAAAATAGCGGTCCTTTCATTTCTTTAAGATAACTATAAATAATTTAAATTCTTTCAAAGACATTAAAATAACAAAAGATGCAACTGAATGATTAACGTAATATCCCACAATTAATTATTCACTTTCCGTTTGAAAATTATAGCTTTCTTGCCCCTTTTCCAATTTGATCGCAAATATACTGCCCGTTTTCGCAATATACAACCAACTCATTATTAATAAATTGATAAACTTCTTCTTTTTCGCTTTCCGGATATAGCACATGCACATTGGCCCCAGCATCCAATGTAAAACAGAGGTGGGTTTTGGACGATTCCCTAAAGGTCCATATTTTATTGATGATCTCCAGGGTGTTGGGCTTCATCAACATAAAATAGGGCATACTGGTCATCATCATGGCATGCAAGGTCAGTGCTTCGCTTTCTACGATTTTAATAAACTCCAATAAATTTCCTTCTTCAAAAATCCTTTTTAATTTAGACAGATTTTTATGCGCTTGGTCGAACCGTTGTTCCGCAAAAGGATGATCGTGCATTAAATTATGGCCAAGGCTACTGCTTACCTGTTTGGATCCCTTGTCTACCAAAAGAATGGTATCCTGATAATTCTTAAAAATCGGATGCACTTTATAGGGATATTTTATGGCATAAAGATCGGTGCTGTCCAAGGTGTCCTTATGTGCCCCCCACTGCATTAAATCCCCTTCAATACTACGGCAAGCGCTTCCAGATCCCAATCGGGCTATAAAAGAGGCTTTCTTTTTAAAGAAATCAGGGTTCATTGTTGGATTTAACTCCCTTTCCAGTTGTATAAGGCAAAGTGCTAGGGCAGACATGCCACTGGCCGATGAGGCAATACCACTGCTGTGGGGAAAGGAATTGGAAGTTTCTATCGTAAAATGATAGGCTTTTAAGAAGGGCAGATAGGGCTCCGTCCTCTTTAAGAACGTATTTATTTTTGGTTTAAAATCTTCTTTGGGCTTCCCGTCAAAAAAAAGGTCAAAAGAAAAGTCCAAGGCCTTATTTTTTAATTTTTTGTAGGTAATGGTTGTTGTGGTAGCGCAAGTGTCCAGGGTAAAGCTGATGGATGGGTTGGCGGGAATCTGATGTTCCTTTTTCCCCCAGTATTTTACCAAGGCAATATTACTGGGCGATTTATAAGTAACTTTTCCTTCCATTTTGTCTGTAGCATAAGAGGAAGGTATAAAGTCTTTATCGGTCATATTGCAATCAATTTGTACAAAGATAGCTTTTAAGTGGTTTTACTATAGATCCTGTTAAAATAAATTGTTAATTTAGGGCGTAAACAACCAACCTTTGAAAAAGCAACTTACCTATATCACAATTTCAGTAGCCGTATGTTTAACCATTGGGTTTTTATCAAGTTTTGCAACGCAATCCTCGGTAAATGGTTGGTTTTTGGAACTGAATAAACCAAGTTTTAATCCGCCTAATTGGATTTTTGCCCCAGTCTGGACCGTACTTTATATAATGATGGGGGTTGCAGCGGGGATTGTCTGGGCAAAGGGGTTTTATCATATTTGGGTAAAAACGGCCTTGTACCATTTCGGGATACAGTTGTTGTTCAATGCGCTATGGAGTATAATTTTCTTTGGATTTAAGAATCCGTTCGCCGCCTTACTCGTTATTCTCACCTTGTTAATATTGTTGATCTTTACCATAAAATGGTTTAAGGTGGTGAGCACGACTGCAGCCTATTTATTGATTCCTTATCTACTGTGGGTGTGTTTTGCCACGGCCCTGAATTATAAGATTTGGGAATTGAATTAATTTTTTTCTTAGCCTTATATTGAAAGTGGTAAGAGAAAAGACCCTTCTTCACTAGGTGGTCCCTAAAATCTCGGGATTTTATGGACCGATGCCATTGCCTAAATTATTTCCAAGGCTTCAATAATTCTTTACGGCCATGTCATCTCCACGACGGAAAAAAAATCAGCCTAGCCTCGGCTATAACTGGCTCCTCATAACCAAGGTACACCGCACCTTGGTTATGAGGCCCTGGTCGTTTTTATTCATCGGCTGGTCTATTGATATTTAATGGTATTCATGAATGCTACGCATTTGGGCGATGCAAAAAATGAACAGACCCGAACTTTTGGGTAGTTTACTCTAGCTATTTCTAATTCGCTCAAAACTTTTGAGAAGGATTATTTAATTACTGATTACTGATTACTGTTTACTAATTTGTTCCCCCATTTCCAACAACTTCATCATGGTCCTGTGATTTCTGGTAGTAGCCTGCACTTTAAGTTTTTTTTCAAAAAAATTATTATCGCATTTTGTTTTGCCATAACCTTGGTCCGTGCATAGGTAGACACAACTATGGGAAATTATAAACCGTTCGTTGTTGAATTGTTCTTGTTGCAAACTATTGATCAATGCAAGCTTGGGAGTTTCCTGTAACAGTACATAGTACCATTTTTTAGTTTTCAAGTCGTTAGGTTCTTCATAAGGGGATTGCTCCATAATTTTTTTCCATTCTATGTATGTCCTGGCCAATACGGGAACATCATAGCCAAAGGTGTCGCAGATACCCTCTTTGATTATTTGTGATACTTCTGTGTTCGAATCTACATCACTTTTTAAAACAATATTGCCGCTTTGTATGTAGGTTCTTACCATTTTAAAATCCAGATCATGGAGCATGGCCCTTAAATTGGACATTAAAACTTTCTTGTGGCCGCCAACATTGATTCCCCTTAGTAAAATAATATACGTCGTCATGATGGTCCAGTATTGGGAGAGGCTCATAAAATTAAGAATAAAAGCGCTTTGTGGAAATAATTATGTTTTTTTATCAATTAATTTCTTCTTTGGATGCGATAATTTAAGACTGATTATAAGTAAACCTGGAGGTATGCAAGGGAGCAGGGATTATTGTTATAATCTTGGGAACCTGATTATTAATTTTTCAAAATTAGTGCCCATATTTTGTTATCTTGATACCCATTTTAAAAATATACCACCCTTATGGAAAAATATATACTAGCGTTGGATCAAGGTACCACGAGCTCCCGTTCCGTTGTTTTTGATAAAAAAGGCAATATAATTTCGGTCGCCCAAAAGGAGTTTACGCAATATTTTCCAAAACCGGGATGGGTAGAGCACGACCCCTTGGAAATTTGGTCCTCCCAGGTGAGCACCGCAGCAGAGTCCACCACAAAAAAGGGAATTTACGGAGCGGATATAGCTGCAATCGGGATAACGAACCAAAGGGAAACGGTAGTAGTTTGGGATAGGAACACAGGAAAGCCCGTGTATAATGCTATTGTTTGGCAGGATAAAAGGACCTCCAACTATTGCGATGAATTAAAGGGCCAGGGAAAATCCAAACTTATAAGGGAAAAAACCGGTTTGGTCATCGACTCCTATTTTTCGGGAACCAAGGTGAAATGGATTTTGGATAATGTTGAAGGGGCCAGGGAAAGGGCGGAAGCAGGAGACTTGGTTATGGGGACCATAGATTCTTGGTTAATTTGGAATATGACCAAGGGGGAACTTCATATCACGGATGTTACCAATGCATCCAGAACATTGCTTTTCAATATAAACACCTTGGAATGGGATGATGAGTTATTGGAGCTTTTTACCATTCCAAGGAGTATGTTGCCCAAAGTGAAACAGTCCAGTGAGGTATATGGTAATACCAATCCAAATTTCTTTGCAAGTAAAATACCTATTGCCGGAATCGCAGGTGATCAACAGGCGGCATTATTCGGCCAAATGTGCACAAAACCTGGCATGGTTAAAAATACCTATGGAACGGGTTGTTTTATGCTAATGAACATTGGGGAAAAGCCCATTGTTTCTGAAAATAACCTTCTAACCACGGTAGCATGGACCATAAATGGCAAAACCCAATATGCCCTGGAAGGAAGTATTTTTATTGCTGGTGCCGTTGTACAATGGTTGAGGGATAGCTTAAAAATTATAAAACGGTCCGAAGATGTGGAGAAATTGGCCGGTTCTGTAGAGAGTACCGATGGGGTTTATTTTGTACCTGCCTTTGCAGGCTTGGGCGCGCCCTACTGGAACCAACATGCGCAGGGAACGATTTTTGGGCTCACAAGAGGGAGTACGGATGCCCATATTGCCAGGGCATCTCTGGAATCAATTGCATTTCAGACCATGGATGTCTTAAAGGCGATGGAGGCCGATTCTAAAATTTCCATAAAAGAATTAAGGGTCGATGGGGGCGCTACGGTCAATAATTTATTGATGCAGTTTCAGGCCGATGTGTTGAATACTTCCACCGTACGGCCAAAAGTGATAGAGACAACGGTTATGGGAGCAGCTTATTTGGCAGGTTTGGCGGTCGGATTTTGGGAAAGTTTGGAAGAGATACAGGAAATTTGGCAAACTGATGTAAATTTTGATCCCACAACCGAGAGAAAAGAAATAGAGAAAAATATTAAAGGCTGGTACAGGGCCATTGATGCTGTAGAATATTGGTCCAAACTAAACGATTAAATATAAAACCAACCAACTATGACTCCTTTTATTGCTGAAATTATAGGTACTTTTTTCCTGATCCTCTTGGGGGGCGGGGTTGTTGCCAATGTAATCCTGAACAAAACCAAATCCAACGATTCGGGCTGGATGGTCATTACCACTGCTTGGGGTCTGGCCGTATACGTTGGGGTGGCAGTGGCCGCACCCTATAGCGGGGCACATTTAAATCCGGCCGTAAGCATAGGCCTTGCTATGGCCGAAAGATTTGAATGGGCTTTGGTGCCCACTTATGCCTTGGGACAATTTATAGGGGCCATGTTGGGTGCCTTGGTCGTTTGGCTCTTCTACAAAGATCATTTTGATGCAACTGAGGACCAGGACACTAAAAAAGCGGTATTTTGTACAGCTCCCGCCATAAGAAATCCCATTAATAATCTATTTAGTGAAATAGTAGGTACTTTTACCTTGGTGTTTGTAGTGCTCTATTTTACCGATGCCTCAATAACCGATACGGATACCGTTATTGGACTAGGGTCTTTGGGAGCCCTGCCCGTTGCATTTTTGGTGTGGGTAATTGGGCTTTCCTTGGGAGGTACCACGGGTTATGCCATAAACCCGGCCAGAGATCTGGGTCCACGAATAATGCACGCTATAATGCCTATTAAGGGAAAGGGTGGGAGCGACTGGGGTTATGCCTGGATTCCCATTGTAGGACCAGTGATCGGGGCAATTTTGGCGGCCTTGCTAATGATATTGTTGGATAGTTAGCCCATCATTAATGTTTGGCAATTGCCTGAGCGGCAATATAGGCCCCTGTCCAGGCATTTTGAAAGTTAAAGCCGCCGGTAATGGCATCCACATTTAACACTTCCCCGGCAAAATAGAGTCCGGGTAAAATTTTACTTTCATAGGTTTTAAAATTTATTTCCTTTAAGTGCACCCCACCGGCAGTAACAAATTCCTCCTTAAACGTACTTTTTCCATCTACCCTGAATACCGAACCCGTTAATTGCTTTGCTAAGTTTTGTAGTTGTATTTTGGAGATATCGGCCCATTTATCGGTGTCCGAAATTTGCGCTGCCCTAACCATACTGCCCCACAACCGTTTTGGTATGTCAAAAGCTTTGGTGCGCAGTATGGTTTTCTTGCCTTCAACCTCCTTGATTTGTTGAAGTTGTCTCTGTAGGCCTTCCTCATGATAGGCAGGTAGCCAGTTTATTTGAATTGAAAACTTATAATTCAAATCATTCAATATCCGTGCCCCCCAGGCAGATAACCTTAGGATGCCCGGACCGCTCATTCCCCAATGTGTAATTAATAGAGGGCCTTCGGATTCCAGATCGGAGGGCTGGATGGAATATTTTTTTAAGGCCGACTTAAATTTGCTGTTGTTGACCTGGGAAGGAATTATTTTGATATTGGCATTGGTGCTAACACCTTGTATTCCAGTTATTCTTTCATCCTTAATATTAAAAGTGAAAAGTGAGGGAACAGGGGGAATTATTGTATGCCCCATTTGTTTTAAAAGATCCCAAATTTTGGGATTGCTGCCCGTGGCAACCAATATTTTTTTGGCTTGGTAGGTGTTGCGAATTGTTTTGATTTCCCAGGGGTAATTCCCTTTTTCCACATTTTCGTACTGCGATGTTATCCCCACAATGGAACTGTTCTTAAGGACTTTGATTCCCAAACGGTCCGTTTCTTTAAGAAAACAATCTATAATGGTTTGGGAAGAATTGGAGGAGGGGAACATTCTTCCATCGGCTTCAATGTTCAATGCCACACCCCTTTTTTCAAAAAAAGACATGGTATCTCCAGTGCAATAAGTGTGAAATGGCCCCACCAATTCCCTTTCTCCCCTGGGATAATTCTTGGTAAGTTCTTTGGGGTCAAATTCGGCATGGGTAACGTTACATCGCCCTCCCCCGGATACTTTTACCTTGGTCAGTACCTCTTTGCCGCGTTCCAAGATGGCTACCCTTAACTTGGGATTGCGTTCCATTATATGAATGGCACCATAGAAACCTGCGGCACCACCTCCTAACACAATAACATCGAACATTAATTGATGCGTTCTGGATAATTGGTGATTATGCCATCCACTCCCAATCTCTCTACAGCTTCAATTTCTTCTGGTTCATTTACCGTCCAGGGATAAATTTTGAATCCGGCCTTTTTAATTTCATTGACGTTCTCCAAAGTAAGGTCCTCAAAATACGGATTAATGGCCGCGGCGTGCAATTCTTGGGCAATATCCAAGGCTTTTAATGGATCACCGCTTATAAGGATGGCAATGGGGACTTCCGCATTCAGAGCACGCATGGTCTTAAGTTCCTCCCATTTGAAGCTGGAGATTATAAATTTATCCATGGACCAACCCTTTTCCTTTATGTAGTAGTTTATTATAAAGTTTACCCTATCGGCTGTATTGGACCCTTTGAGCTCAATATTTAACTGAACTTTTTTGTCTATTACATTTAGAACCTCCTGTAAAGTTGGTATTTTATGGTTGCCTATCAAAGTTAATTTCTGTAGGTCTTCAAAATTATAATCTTCGATATTCCCAATACTATCCGTAAGTCTTTCCACATCCTTATCGTGGAAGACTACTGTTTCACCGCTTTTTATTTTAAATACATCAATTTCAATCATGTCAACACCCAGATCTATTGCTTTTTGAATGGATGCCAAGGTGTTTTCCGTTTCATGCCCCATGGCACCTCTGTGGCCAATAACCAAGGGTTTATTCATATTGTCACAACTTATAATTAATAGAAACAAGAAAAAAGAGCCAACTAATGATGATGTTTTCATAATGCAATGCTATAAATTTAATTTAAACTTAAAATTAAGGATTCCAAGGGTTGTATATCTATTCTTATATGGCCAATTTCGTTTTCTACATGTAAGGATAACTCCTTTTTCTTGAACAATTGGTCTTTTACAGGGTAGATAATATTTTGTAGCCCCCATTCCCTGATGACTTCCCTTGGCAGCTTTAGATCAAATCCAAAAGCCTGGCCACTATCAAAATTAGCAATAATTATGAGTTTTTCGTTCTTAGACCATCTAACAAAGGATAAAACCCGATGATTATAATATTCTGTATGATCTTTGTTATAAAAATGAATATCCTTGTATTTTCCCATTAAAGCGCTACTGTTAATGGTGAAATTGAGCAAGTTCCTGTAAAATGTCCTTAACTCTTTTTCATTTGGGGCTAATTGGCCCCCGTCAAATTTCTTATTGTTAACCCAGCGTTGAAAATGGGGAACCCCAACATAATCGAAGATGGAGGTTCTACCTGGAGATCCAAATCCAGGACTTTCACTGGCTGGTTCACCTACTTCCTGCCCAAAGTAGATCATGGTGGGTGAGGTACTTATAGTAGCGGAAACCACCATGCCAGGCTTGGCTTTTTCGGCATTACCCAAAAATTCCGGAGAGGCAATACGCAGCTCGTCATGATTCTCCAGAAAGTGAAGCATTTGATGTTCAATATCCATGAGTCCGTTTTGGACTACAGGTATATGGTCTGTCCACCCATGGCCCTGCATGATATGTTTTAAGGAGTCATAGAACTCAACCTTGTCATAGAGGTAGTCCATTTTCCCTTTAAAGATATACTCCCTGTAAAGGTTGGGGTTGTAGACCTCTGCCATTAAAAACGCCTCAGGATTTTTCATTTTTATGGACGAATTCATAAAGCTCCAGAATTCTACGGGAACCATTTCGGCCATATCATAACGAAACCCGTCCACTCCCTGATCTAACCAAAAGAGGGCAATATCCCTAAATTTTATCCAGGAATCGGGAACGGCTTGATTTTTCCAGAATTCAAAATGTTCGGAAAAATGTTTATGGCCAAAATCTTCTGGCAAGGTTGCAAAATCCCTGTGTCCGTCCGGACTAATTCCATAATTAATTTTTACGGTCTCATACCAATCATTAAAATCGGGTTTGGACAAACGGGATCCATTTCCAGTCCATTTTGCGGGGGATTCAACAAATTTACCATCGGCCATGTTAGTTTTTTCCCCTCCCAAGGGTAAGTAGCCATCCCGCCAATCCGGGACAGAGAAAGATTCCCCGGGATTGTAATAAAAATTGTTGTCCTTGGCATAGACTACAGTGGTGTCGTCGTTGATTCCAAAATCCACCACCCCTTTCGGATTGTTTTTACCTTCATATTTTCGGGCAATATGGTTGGGAACGATATCAATGATAACCCTTAGACCTGCTTTGTGACTCCTGTCCAACAGCTCCTTGAACTCCAAATTTCTATGGTTGGGGTCATTGGCCAAATCTGGGCTAACACTGTAATAATCCTTTACGGCATATGGCGAACCCGCCCTGCCCTTAACTATATCCGGGTCGTCATTGGAAATGTTGTAAGCGGTATAATCCCTTATGAGGGCGTGATGGGGAATACCCGTATACCAAATATGGCTTACCCCCAGATCCTTTATTTCTTTTAGGGCCTTTTCCGTAAAGTCGCTAAATTTGCCCACACCATTTTCCTCTATGGTCCCCCAAGGCTTATTGGTGGTATTGGTATTTCCGAACAATCTGGTAAATACTTGGTAAACTACTGTTTTTCGAATTTCAGTGGTCTCTTTCATTTGGTGCTTTCTTTTCGGAACAAAAGGCCTAACTATGTATTGCTTGGCTTTACGGTGCAATAATGGTACTTGTTTTTGGATTTAGAGTCTATTTTTTCAAAATTTTTATTTTGGGCGTAACATTTGGCTAACTTTTAGGGTTTTTAAATTAATGAACCAACTCTTTCATCTTCCAATTGTTTTGGGTTTGCTGTTATTAGTGAATATTTAGTTGATCTGGAAATGGGTTTTCTTGCCAGCGGTTAAAACCACTCGTTTTCCGTTTACCCGAATAGACATTTCATCCGTGCCTTCCAGGTCAAATGTGGTTTCGTTTTCGGTAACCTTAACCTTTAGAATTCTATTTCTGAAATTAACCTTGAAGGAGTAGGATTTCCATTGTTTTGGTATTCTTGGGGTAAAGGATAGTTTGTCTTCCAATATCCGCATACCCCCAAAACCTTCCACTATGCTCATCCAGGTACCGGCCATGGAAGTAATGTGCAATCCTTCCTTTACTTCCTTATTATAATCGTCCAAATCCAATCGGGAAGTACGGAGATAAAAAGCATAGGCCTGGTCCATTCTGTTCAGTTTGGCCGCCTGAATACTGTGTACGCATGGGGATAAGGAAGATTCATGGACGGTATAGGGTTCGTAAAAATCGAAATGCCTTTCCAATTCTTCTGTAGTAAAATGGTCTTCAAAGAAATAAAACCCTTGAAGGGTATCTGCCTGTTTAATGTAGGGCGACCTTAAGATCCTGTCCCAACTCCATTTTTGGTTTATGGGACGTTCTTTGGGGTTTAATTCCTTGACAGGGATCAGTTCCTTGTCCAAAAAGCCATCTTGTTGTAAATAAATACCCAATTTTTCATCAAAGGGGAAGTACATTTTTTTGGCCACCTTGGCCCAGGCCTTCGTCTCATTTTCCGAAAGTTTGGTTACCCCTATAATTCTATGATAATCATCCGGATAGCCGTCCTTGACTTTTTGCAGCTCCTGAAGTGTATAGTTAATGCACCATTTGGCAATATAGTTGGTGTAAAAGTTATTGTTTACATTGTTTTCATATTCATTGGGACCAGTGACCCCTAAAATTACATATTGGTTCTTTTGGGTAGAAAATGTGGCTCTTTGATGCCAAAAGCGGGCAATCCCGATTAAAACCTCCAATCCCATTTCCGGGATATAGGTATAATCGCTTGTAAATCGGTAATAATTGTAGATGGCAAAGGCAATAGCGCCATTGCGATGAATTTCCTCAAAGGTTATTTCCCATTCGTTATGACACTCTTCCCCATTCATGGTTACCATGGGATATAGGGCGGCACCATTTACAAAACCTAATTTTCGGGCATTTTCAATGGCCTTTTCCAAATGGTTGTACCTATAGGTCAAGAGGTTCCTTGCCACTTTTTTATTCTTGGTGGCCATATAAAAGGGAATACAGTAGGCCTCGGTATCCCAATAGGTACTACCGCCGTATTTTTCCCCTGTGAACCCCTTGGGGCCAATATTGAGCCTGGAATCCTTGCCCAAGTAAGTTTGGTTTAAATGAAAAATATTGAAGCGAATTCCCTGTTGTGCCTTAACATCCCCTTCAATGGTAATATCGCTCATTTCCCATATTTTGGACCATGATTTTTTTTGTAGCTCCAACAGAGGCTCAAAACCTATTTCGGTTACCTTTTGCAAAACCTTTTTGGCAGCCGATTTCAGTTCGTTGGCCTTATGGTTTGTAGACACCGTATATCCGCCAAATTTGATGAGTGAAAGGATGTCCCCTTTTTTAATGTCCTTTTTAAAATGATGTACTACGCTAGTATCGGATAAAGCATCCAAAGGTTTTTCAATGACCAATGTATTATTATGGTACAATTTGGATTCCATAAAAGTACAGGTAGCAAAGTTGGTCTTCATGGTATGTGCCTCGATAAAGGCTTGGAAACCATTTGTTGTGACCTCTGTGGTGTTCCAAAATTGGTCGTCCCAATTGGTGTCCTCATTGGTGATGCCACTATCAAGATAGGGATGAAAGGCAACGGAGCAATCCTGGTTAATGGACTTGATTTCATATTTTATGGCACCTACTTCATCATAATCCAAACTTAGGAAGCGGATAATCCTTACCTCAATTTCGGCGTCATTTTGTAGTGTAGCAATAAAACTCCTGGAATACCAACCTTCCTGCATATTTAATTCCCTGCGAAAGCTCTGTATGTTTTTACAGGTATTCAGATCCAAATTTACCCCGTTAATGAGAACATTGATCCCAATCCAGTTAGGGGCGTTCAATACCTTGGCAAAATATTCTGGATAACCGTTCTTCCACCAGCCCACACGTGTTTTGTCCGGGTAATATACCCCTCCAATATAACTTCCTTGAAAAGTGGGGCCGGTATATTTTTCCTCAAAATTGGCGCGTTGGCCCATGGCACCATTTCCCAAACTGAATAAACTTTCCGAGGATTTTACTCTTTCCCTTTCAAATCCTTCTTCTATGATAGACCAGTTATCCGGCTTTATATAATCTTGGTTCATTTGCTAGTGTTTCTAGGTTATCGCAATGGGGTTTTGATGATAAATATCAGATTCCAAATGGAAAGATAGATGCCAATTTAAATAATTATTATCAATGTTCGCCAAGGAGTTTATCCTATTAAGCGTTTTAGGAATTTATCATCTATTTCCGTGAAATTTGCAAAAACAAATTTTGCCTCTGAAAGCACTTTTTTTTCCCCGATCCCAATGCTCAACATTCCCGCATTGTTGGCGGCCTCTATACCGGCCACAGCATCTTCAAACACTACACATTCCTTGGGTTGTACGCCCATCTGCTCGGCGGCCAACAAAAATACTTCGGGATCTGGCTTGGCTTTGGTTACCTGGGTACCATCCACAATGACTTTAAAATAATCCGTTAAGTTTACTTTTTCCAAAATTGGACGGGCATTTTTACTGGCAGAGCCCAATGCCATTGGTATGTGGTACTTTCTTAGAAACTGCAGTACTTTTTGGACATCTGGTAAGATTTCCGATTCGTCCATTTTTTCTATAAGGGACAAATAATCCTCATTCTTCTCTATCAACCATCGGTTGAACTGTTCTTGGGATGCCTTTATGTTCCCAATTTCCAATAGGATTTCCAGGCATCTTTTGCGACTTACCCCTTTAAATTGTTCATTTTGTTCTTGGGTAAATTCAAAACCCAATTCGTTGGCCAATTTTCTCCAAGCTAGGTAATGATATTTGGCAGTATCCACAATAACACCATCCAAATCAAATATAAATCCGGTTTTCTTCATAGGTTTAAGATATTAATTAAAATTTGGCCAATCTTTAAAACGGGGAATTTATTGTTGGAAAAGCACCTTTGTAGGTGGTAGTATTGGGAAGAAGGAAATCTTATGCAATGGCTCAAGTTTGTCCCTGAGATAAAGTGGATCAACTCCTAATTAAAAGTGGATCCGCGCTCTATCAAGGTGGGTTCCAAAACCCTTGTTACATAGGTTTCCTCCTCCATATGATTTTCTACCTTTTCAATTAGTATTTCTGCCGCTATTTCTCCCATCTGTTCACCGTGTTGGGCAATAGCAGTTAAGCCAGGAGAGGCGTATTTGGATAGAAGTCCGTCTGTAAAACCAATAAAGGAAATATCCTCAGGAATTTTCAGACCTTTTCCCTGTACGTAGCGCATACTGTGAATGGCAAATATTTCGTTTACACTCAACACAGCGTCTACTTTTTCCCTTGCAAAGAAATCCTCAATAAGCTGTTCATTGATTTCCATGGAAGGGAATTTTAATATCAGATTTTCGTTGTATTCCATTCCATTGTCCAATAAGGCATCCCTGTAGCCTGTAGCCCTTTCCCTGCTTACACTTATATATTCCTCCGTGGTAATCAGGGCTATTCTTTTTCTACCGTCTTTTATGAATTTGGTTACTGCATTATAAGCGCCCTTTCTGTCATTGATAATTACCTTGTCGCATTTTATATCTTCGGCAACACGATCAAATAAAACCAAGGGTATGCCCTGTTCCGTAACTTCCTTTAAATGGTTGTAGTCGTTCTTCAATTGAGTGCCCGAGGAAATGGCCATAATAAACCCGTCTATACTCCCATTGGCAAGCAATTCCATATTTATGACCTCCCGGTCGAAAGATTCGTCCGAGACACAGACAATAACATTATAGCCTTTGGCATTGGCGTAATTTTCAATTCCCCGGAAAACTGTGGTGAAAAAATGATGTACGATGTCCGGAATTATCACCCCAATATTCTTAGTGCGCTTATTTTTTAAACTGATTGCAATATTGTTTGGCTTGTAATTGTAAAGTTTAGCAAAAGCCTGGACCTTCTCTTTGGTGTCCGATCCAATTTCCTCGCTATTTTTTAATGCTTTGGAAACCGTAGAAATGGAAACCCCTAATTCCCTTGCAATGTGTTTGAGGGTGATTTTTCTTTTCAAAGGTGAATATTTTTTCAAGTGAATATACTACTAAAAATATAAAAGCAATTGTACTGTTTAGGCACAAATTGGATTATTAAATGACAGGCTGTAAAAATAGTATATTCAGGTTAGGAGTGAAATCTATTTTCAAGAATTGTTTAAAAAGTATATATTTTTATCAAAATACCATCAAAACAAAAAAATGATGTATTTTCGTACAAACGAATTGGGTTGGACAGTGTAAAAAATGCCGAAACCGATACTCGACCGTTTAACGCCATCTTATAATTAACGTAAATTAACGAAAACGTTTTAGTTGCATTTTAGGCGTTAAATATGGGGATATGTCAATAAATAGGTATTTTATTATTTACATTCGCATATATATTGGAATATTTTACGAAATATTAAACTTAAATATCTTTTTTCAACTCAATTACAACTAACAAATTTTAACTCAATTAAAACTAACGATGTATGAAGCTTAAATTACTTAAAAGCTTTTTGCTATTTGAAACATTTTTGTGTTTTGGATTAGCTTCAGCTCAAGAAGTATCAGGTACGGTATCTGATGCTAGTGGCCCCTTACCGGGAGCCAGTGTAGTGGTCAAGGGAACAACCAATGGCGCACAAACGGATTTTGATGGGATTTTCACCATTAGTGATGTGGATGCGGGTTCCATCCTTGTTTTTAGCTATATCGGCTATAAAACACAGGAGGTGGTGGTAGGTAACCAGACCACTATTGATATTATGATGGAAGAGGATGCCCAGGCATTGGCCGAAGTAGTTATCATTGGTTATGGTACCACTACTGTAAAGGACGCCACCGGTGCGGTTTCGGCCGTAACTTCCGAGGACTTTAACGGAGGGGTTATTTCTTCTCCCGAACAATTGATCCAGGGTAAAACCGCTGGGGTTCAAATTTCCCAAGGAAGTGGTGAACCAGGTTCTGGTGTTGCCATTAGGATAAGGGGTACTTCTTCGGTAAGATCCAATAATGATCCCTTATTTGTGGTAGATGGCGTTCCCCTTCCTTCTGGAGGTAGTTCTTCTGAAGGTACGGATATAGGGGTAGGATCTAGTTCTGCTAGGAATCCACTTAGCTTTTTGAATCCAAATGATATTGAAAGTATGAGTATCTTAAAGGATGCGTCATCAACCGCCATTTATGGTTCCAGAGGTGCCAATGGGGTGGTTATTATTACTACCAAGAGTGGTAAAGGCGGGGCACAGGGAGGTACTTGGGAGTTTTCTTCCGATCTAAGTTTTTCATCACCGGCCAATGATTTTGATTTGTTGAACAGGAGCGAATTCCTGTCCGCTGTTTCTGCCTTTGGTGGTAGTGCAACGGATTTAGGGAATGATACGGATTGGCAATCATTGGTAACCAGAAACTCATCCTCGACCAATAACAACCTAGCCTACTCCCAAAATTATGGATCGGGCAACGTAAGGGCCACGTTTAATTATGGCAAACAATTTGGGATTGTACCAAAATCTTCTCAGGAAAGGGTCACAGGTAGAATTAATCTTTCCCAAAGAGTATTTGACGATAAATTGAGGTTGGATTTGCAGACTACTCTTTCAAGAGTAAATGATGAGGCGCCGCCATTAAGTGGTAGTGCTGGATCTACAGGGGATATGTTGGGTGCCGCTTATTCCGCCAATCCTACCTGGCCAGCCAATAGTACGTTTAATCCTGGGGATAGGATCAACCCATTAAACTTGTTGGAGAACTGGCAAAGTTTAACCTATACCGATCGTTTTCTGGTCAATTTTTCGGCCTCATATGATATTGTACAAGACTTAACTGCCAAGGTTACTGTAGGTTACGATAAATCCAATTCTACCCGTGAAGCGGAATTGGGCAGTAAATCCTTTAATGTGGGCCGTGGTGCCGGCGGTAATGGTAGAGGTACCTTAAATGACCTCGATTTGGAGAATCGATTGTTGGAACTTACCTTGACATACAAAAAAGAGTTCGATAATTCGGTATTGGATGTTTTGGGAGGTTTCTCATATCAGGATTTCAATACCAAAGGAAGAAATGTGGAAGGTTGGGGTTATTCCACAACCAATTTAAACTCTATGGCCAGGAATTTAACCGATGCCGCGAGCAAGATCGAATCCATGATTACAGGCTCATACCAGCAGTATGGTTACTCATCCGGGGGAGATGCCGATTTATTTGTGAACAGACTTTTTTCAGATCCAGAACCGGATACTGAATTGTTGGGGGAAGTAAGTATTCCGGTGAAATCAATTTTCACCAATACTTTTGACAATACGGATGAGTTACAATCCTTTTTTGCCAGGGCCAATTACAGTATAGCAAATAAATATTTGTTCACTGCAACGGTAAGGGCCGACGGTTCATCGCGTTTTGGTGAAAATAACCGATATGGTATTTTTCCCTCTGCTGCTTTTGCTTGGAAGATCAATGAAGAAGATTTTATGGGAGATGCTATGTCTACCTTAAAACTTAGGTTGAGCTATGGTATTACCGGAAACCAGGATGGACTGGGGTATGGAAGGTTCGCGAGAAGGGAACGATATTCCACAGCCATAAATGGGGATCCCAATATTAGTGATGGTGGAGACGTTAACGTACCTGGAATTACAACCGTGGAATTTGCCAACCCAGATTTAAAATGGGAGGAAACTACCCAATATAATGTAGGTTTGGATTTTGGGTTTGCCAATGATCGTTTTAGCGGTTCGGTAGATGTGTATCGTAAGGAAACTAGGGATTTACTCCTTAATATTGAGGCAGCACAGCCTTCTCCGCAACCCACCTTTTTCCAAAATTTGGATGCCATTGTGTTGAACCAGGGGGCTGAGTTCTCCTTGAATTATGATATTCTGCAAGGAGAGGATTTTGACTGGACCGCTGGTTTTAACGTGGCCTACAATAAAAATGAAATTACCGATTTTGATGGGGAGATTGCAGCGGGGACCATTCGGGGTGCCGGTCTGTCCAACGCTTTTGCCCAACGCCTTGCCTCTGGACAACCTTTGTATTCCTTTTATTTGAGGGAGTTTACCGGTTTCGATGCCAGTGGAAATCCTGTGCACGAGGGTGGTGTGGATAATCAACAGTTTGTAGGTAAGAGTGCCCTACCGGATTTTACGGGTGGTTTCTCTACCTCTGCCAGTTACAGAAACTGGTCTGCCTCTATGTATTTCAATGGGCAATTTGGTAACTATATCTACAATAATACCGCCAACGCCTTTTTTACGGGAGGTGCTATTGGAAGTGGTAATAATGTAACACAGAATGTGGTGGACTTGGCAGGACAGGAAGGTAGATTTGCCGAAGCTTCGGTGTCTACCAGATTTTTGGAAAAAGGAGATTTTGTAAGATTGCAAACGGCATCCATTTCCTATAATGTTCCTTTAAAAGAAGGCTTGTTCAAGTCAATGAGACTTAGTCTTACAGGTCAGAACCTTTTTGTGATTACGGATTATTCCGGTCTTGATCCGGAGGTAAGTGTGGCGCCGGCCAGTGCTGCCCTATTAAATGGTCTGCCTATAGCGGGTATCGATTATAGCGCCTTTCCAAGACCAAGAACATACACATTAGGATTTAACGTAACTTTTTAATCATAGCATTATGAACATTCAAAAATATATGAAACCCGTTTTCGGCTCCGTATTTGTACTGGTAGGTCTTGTTGCCTGTACCAATCTGGAGATAGAAGAAACGGATTCGATAATTAGTAAGGCAACCGGTGGCGGTTTTACACCAGTGGCCAATCCGGCCTCCTCTCTTAGTGACCTTTATAACAAAGTGGGGGGCGATTTTGCATCTCAGGAAAACATGTACGCAATGTCCGAAGTTACTACGGATGAGCTGTTGATACCCACACGTGGAACCGACTGGGGCGATAATGGGATCTGGAGACAGTTGCATACCCATACTTGGACCCCTGCGCATTTGTTTATTAAAAATGCCTGGAACAATTTAAATCAGAATGTATTTAGGGCTTCGGAGATTATAGAGAGTAATCCGGATGCCGCAGTAATGGCAGAAGCCAAATATCTAAGGGCCTTCAATATGTTTTTTTTAATGGACTTTTTTGGATCCGTTCCCTTTAGGGAAGTGGATGAAGGCCCTGAAGTTAATCCAAAGGTATTGACCAGGAGTGAGGCTTTTAGCTTTGTGGAGTCAGATTTATTGGCAGCATTGCCGGGCTTGCCCGATGGTAGCCCAGGTACTGCCAATACGGGAACTGCTACAAAGGCGGCTGCGAATTTTCTTATGGCCAAATTATATTTAAACTCCCATATCTATAATGGTAGTGCAGTTGATAATGCCAATATGCAAAAGGTAATAGATGCTGTTGACGATATAGCGGATTTGGGCTTTGGGATAGAGACGGGGTATTTTCAAATATTCGAATCCTCTGATGATATTGAGACTATTTTCTATTTGAACAGTGATATTGGGGGGAGGATTTGGAATAGTCTGCATTACAACATGAACTCACCCGATAATACAGGTGGTGGTTGGAACGGATTTTCTACCTTGGCCGAATTCTATGACTCTTTTGAAGGTGATCCCAATAGCAATTATGTGGGCGATGGCCAGGAAGAAAGAAGAGGTTGGGTACCGGATGCTTCCAATGCCGATAATATTAATTTAGGTCTTGGGTATGGCTTTTTAATCAATCAACAGTACAATGAAGACGGTACTAAATTGAAAAATAGGCAGGGAGGCGATCTAATATTGAAAAAAGAGTTGACCTCTTTGGTAGGAAATGGCGAAGCTGACGGTGTCAGAATTCTTAAATACCACCCAAATGACGGGGGAGAAATTAACTCCTTTAGAAAGCACCAAATTCTTTTTAGATATTCCGACGCCCACTTGATGAAGGCCGAGGCCATGATGCGTATGGGGGAGGATGTTACTTCAATGGTCAATGAATTGCGTCAAGCTAGGACCAATACCCCTGATTTGCCCAGTGTTACGGAGGACGTACTACTGGCCGAGCGCGGAAGGGAGCTTTATATAGAATTTTGGAGAAGGAACGATTTGGTTCGATTTGATAAATTTACGGCTCCTTGGGGCTTAAAGGAGGTAAGTGGGGATCCCAATATGAATCTTTTCCCAATACCGGAAACCGCACTGCTTTCCAATCCTAATTTGGTACAGAACCCGGGATATTAAAAATTTAGTTTAGGTTTTTTTATAAAAGAGGGCTGTTCAAGTGAACAGCCCTCTTTTTATGTGGTAAAGGTTTCAGCCCTATTGTTATGATAATTATTTGGCAAAATAAATATAAATCCCAACAACTATAATACAAATGGCAATCCCAATATGGTTTACATATTTATAAGGTTCAATGGAAACCTGTTGGGTGTATTCCAATTCAAAGGCTTCTTTTCTAGGATACAACTTTCCAATTAGAAGCATGATGGCTGCATTGGTTACAAACAGAATGGCCATGATGTGCAAAAAGTGTGGATACGCATCGGCTTCTATTAATTTCAAGGCGGCAGGGTCTGTAATGCCAGAGGCCTTGGCCGATTCCAAGGCACTTTCTACGAACTGGCCCTTGAGAACAAACTGACTTAGAATGTATAACAATGATCCGGAAAAGATGCCAATTTTAGCAGCAATGGCTGGGACCCTCTTGGTTAAATACCCCACTACAATAATGGTGAAAATTGGAATACTGTATATGCCGTTTATCTCCTGCAGGTAATTGAACAAACTTCCGGCATTGGCTATCATTGGAGCAATGAACATGGCAGCCAAAGCCAAACAAATGCCAAAAATCTTTCCGTATTTAACCACTATTTTTTCAGAGGCCTCCTTATTTATGTGCTGTTTGTATATGTCAATTCCGAACAAGGTAACCGAACTGTTGAGCACACTGTTAAAGGAACTTAAAATAGCCCCGAACAATACAGCTGCAAAAAACCCGACCAAAGGTTTTGGCAACACGGCACGGACCAATTCTGGATAGGCAAGGTCACTTGAAGCCAAACCGCCGTCAAAATAATAATAGGCGATCATTCCTGGCAATACTAAAATTAAGGGTCCCAGAATCTTAAGAAAAGAGGCCAATAATAATCCCTTCTGGCCCTCGGCCAAATTTTTGGCCCCCAAGGCCCTTTGTATAATTTGTTGGTTGGTGCCCCAATAAAAAAGTTGTACCAACATCATCCCAGTGAAAATGGTTGAAAATGGTACTTCCTGTCCCGCTTCACCGGTAGAGTCAAATCGTGCGGCATCCGATGTAATTAAATTGTCAAGACCTGTAAACATATTGCCGTCCCCAATGGCCATCAATCCAAAAATAGGTATTAGGATTCCACCAATGATTAGGCCAACAGCATTAATACTGTCAGAAACGGCCACCGCCTTTAAACCTCCAAAAACCGCATATATGGAACCTATGATTCCTATCCCCCAAATACAAATTACCAAGGCCGAAGTTTCGGATACGCCCAAAAGTTCGGGAACATTGAACATACCACTGATGGCCACCGATCCTGAATATAAAATAACGGGTAAAAGTACTACCACATAGCCAGTTAAAAACAGGCCGGAAGTGATGGTCTTGGTAGTTACATCAAATCTTTTTGCCAAAAATTGGGGAATGGTGGTAAGCCCCCCCTTTAAATATCTTGGCAATAGAAAAACCGCCGTAACTACCATGGCAATTGCTGCCAATGTCTCCCAGGCCATTACCGATAGGCCATCGGTATAGGCACTGCCGTTAAGACCTACTATTTGTTCCGTGGAAAGATTTGTTAAAAGTAAAGAACCAGCGATTACTCCAGCGGTGAGACTTCGACCACCCAAAAAGTAGCCGTCGGAGGAACTTTCATCAGTTTTTCGGGTAGCCAAATAGGCAATTAGGGCCACTAATAGGGTAAAGCCTACGAAAGAAAGAATTCCTAACATTTTATGATTGTATTTAATAGATTGTAGGGCTAAATATATTGGATTATTTATAATATCTGGCATGTATATTTACTTTATCACAAAAAACACCTAGGGGGTGTATCAAAATTCTATCGGCAAAGAGCAAAAAAATATCAATTATTAACAGTGCCTACACCTGTAATTTATTGAACTTTAGTTATCTTGTCCTTTAATATCAAAGGGTGGTTTTTTCCTTCGGATACCAGCTTCCATTGCGATTTTTAATCATGGGAATGGAGGTTCAAAAAAGCCTTGTGCAGTTTGGAACATACCTTTCTTGGCAGGCTGGAAAAAATATCGGTAAATGGTTTGAAATTAAAAACAGTAAAAGGGCTTAAATTCATTTAATGGATTTTAAGACTGTCTCAAAATAATCACAAAGATATATGGGGAAATTTATGATAAGGGGTAACCTTATTTTATTGGGAGTGTTATTGTTGGGGTCTTGTTCTCCCAAAAAGGAAATGGATAAAGAAGGCAAATTTAATGAGGATACCTTATTCACCTTATTGGCCTCCGAAAAAACAGGAATCGACTTTGTTAACGAGGTAGTAAACCAGAAAAACTTTAATATTTTTAAGTATAGAAATTTTTACAATGGCGGCGGAGTGGCGATTGGCGACATTAATAACGATGGTCTGCCCGATATATACCTTACCGGGAACATGGTTCCCAATAAGCTTTATTTGAACAAAGGAGGTCTCCAATTTGAGGATATTTCCGAAAAAGCAGGTGTGCAAGGTAATAAACCTTGGTCTACAGGGGTAACTATGGTGGATATTAATAACGACGGATTATTGGACCTTTATGTTAGCAATGCGGGTAACATGGAGGGAAATAACCATGATAATGACCTCTATATCAATAATGGCGATTTTACTTTTACAGAGAAGGCAGCCGAATATAATTTGGCTAAGACCGGATTTTCTACCCATGCCACGTTTTTTGACTATGATAAGGACGGGGATCTGGATGCTTATATCCTGAATAACAGTAATGTGCCCGTAAGTAGTCTGGGTTATGCGGAACAACGTGAGGTAAGGGCCCAGGATTGGGCAGGGGTTCCGGATATCTTTAAAGGCGTAGGTGATATGCTTCTTAGAAATGACAACGGCAGTTTCGTGGATGTAAGTGAAAAGGCCGGTATTTATGGAAGTTTAATTGGCTTTGGACTGGGGGTAATGGTCAGTGATATTAATGGGGATCTATATCCGGATATCTACGTTTCAAATGATTTTTACGAAAGGGATTACCTCTACATAAATCAAAAAGATGGCACCTTTAAGGAGGAAATTGAACAATGGACCTCCCATCTTAGTTTGTCGGCAATGGGTATAGACATGGCCGATATAAACAATGACGGATATGCGGATATCTTTATTACGGACATGCTGCCGGAAGGGGACCAAAGGGTGAAATCGGTTATGGAGTTTGAAGGCTACAACGTCTTTAAATTAAAACAGAGCAAGGATTTTTACCAACAGTATATTCAAAATACCTTGCAGTTGAATAATGGAAACAATTCGTTTTCCGAAGTGGCTTATTACAGTGGGGTGGCCAAGACCGATTGGAGTTGGGCCGGACTCTTGTTCGATATGGATAATGATGGTCTAAAGGATATTTACATAACCAATGGTATAAACCACGATTTGACAGACTTGGATTTTGTTGACTTTTTTGCCAATGAAATTATCCAGGAAATGGCACTCACAGGAGAGAAACAATCCATAGATTCCATTATAGCTAAAATGCCCATTGCTCCCCAGCCTAATTACGCTTATAGGAACAATGGAGACATAACCTTTTCCAATGAAACCAAAAATTGGGGACTGGAATTGCCCAGTATGTCCAATGGAGCGGCATATGGTGATTTGGATAATGATGGTGATCTGGATATTGTGGTCAACAATGTTAATATGGAGGCCTTTGTATATGAGAACCACAGCGAAAAAAAATCAGGGAACAATTATCTTAAATTAAAGTTTGAGGGTAAGGATGGGAATAAATTTGCCATTGGAGCTACCGTGAAGCTTTACTTTGACAAGCAGGTAATAGTACAGGAATTAATGCCTTCCAGAGGGTTTCAATCCTCGGTGGATTATATAATGACCATAGGCCTTGGCAAGAATAACACCATTGATTCCCTACAGGTGGTTTGGCCCGACGACCGTACGCAAAAATTCAGCGATATTAAAACCAATCAGTTCCTGACCCTTAAAAATTCCGAGGCACAGGAAATATTTGTTCCGAATAATAAAAGCATTGCCAACCCACTTTTTAAAGAATTGAGCAATTCCAAGCTTTTAGTGCACAAAGAGAATAATTACAATGATTTTGATTACGAAGGGCTGATCTCCAAAATGCTATCCCAAGAAGGACCGGCTTTGGCAGTGGCCGACGTAAATGCTGATGGTAATGAGGATATTTTTATAGGGGGCGGAGCCAATCAGGCCGGGGTACTCTATCTACATAATGGCAATGGAAGATTAACTACTGCCCTTCAAAAGGCCTTTGAAAAGGATATGGCACTAGAGGATACAGCGGCAGCCTTTTTGGATGTAGACGGTGATGGCGATATGGACCTTATGGTAGGTAATGGGGGAAATCAGGTGGGTGATGAGAAACTCTATAGGGCAAGACTCTATATTAATAATGGTCAAGGAAGGTTTGAAGCTTCCTCTGAAATTTTGCCCAGTACCTTTAAGAATATTGCCGTAATTACACCCCACGATTTTGATAATGATGGGGATATGGACGTATTTATTGGGTCTAGGAGTGTTGTAGGAAACTATGGCTTGGATCCTGACCATTTATTCCTGGAGAATAACGGAGATGGTACTTTTACGGATGCTACCGAACGTCTAGCCTTCGATACCAAACAGGCAGGTATGGTTACGGATGCTATTTGGGTAGATATGGATGGTGACCAGAAGAAAGATTTAATAACCGTAGCCGATTGGGGAAGACCGGTAATCTATAAGAACTCCGGTAAGAGAATGTCCAAGATGAATACTGTATTGGATAGTTTAACCGGATGGTGGAATGTGGTGAGTGCAGAAGACCTGGACAATGATGGGGATTATGATTTGATTTTGGGAAATCAGGGGAGCAATGTACCCTATTCCTGTTCCAGGAAAAATCCAATGAAGTTATGGGTCAATGATTTTGATAATAATGGGACCATTGAACAAATTACCACTCGCAATTTTGAGGGCAAGGATTACCCCATTCATCAAAAAAAGGAGTTGACGACCCAAATGGTGGCCTTGAAAAAACAAAACCTCAAAGCTTCGGAATATGCGAAAAGAACGATAGGGGAATTGTTTTCTGGGGAAACTTTCAATAAATCCATAGTAAAGGAAGGTACCATACAGGAATCGGTAATAGCAATAAATGAAGGGGGAGGGGAATTTACCATCAAAAAATTACCGGGACGTGTACAATTGTCCTGTGTATGTGGAATCACCTGCACAGATGTTAATGGTGATGGCTATGTAGACCTTATTATGGGCGGTAATAATTTTGAATTCAAGCCTCAATATTCTCGCCTGGATGCCAATTTTGGGAGTGTACTTTTGGGAAATGAAAAATTGGATTTTAAATGGCAAACGTACGATGAAAGCGGGTTTTTAATAAAAGAGGAAGTGAAGCATATTGAACAGTTTCAGGATAGCCATGGCAAACGGTTCATAATTGCCGCCGTTAATGATAACAAACCAAAAGTTTTTGCGCTGGATGAGTAGATGTAATTTATATGTTTTCGTCGCCGTAGTCCTCTTGGGTTGTGGACCAAAGGAGGGTGAAATTTTTAGGAATCCATCGCCCAGTGAAACGGGGATCCACTTTCAGAATACCGTTACCGAAACCGATGACCTGAATATTCTGGACTATCTGTATTTCTACAATGGAGGTGGAGTGGCTATTGGGGATATCAATGGGGACGAATTGCCCGATATTTTTCTTTCCGGGAACCAAGTTGAGAATAAATTATACCTTAACGAGGGCAACCTAAAATTTAGGGAGATTACGGATACTGCCGGTATTGCTGGGGAAAGTACCTGGAATACCGGAGCAATCATGGGCGATATAAATGGGGACGGTTTTATGGATATTTACGTCTGTGCGGTAGTGGGGATTAATGGCTTTAATGGACATAATGAGCTTTATATAAATAATGGGGATACTACTTTTACGGAAAGCTCCGCCGAATTTGGATTGGATTTTGATACGTATAGTAGTTCCGCGGCCTTGTTGGATTATGATTTGGACGGGGATTTGGATATGTACCTACTCAATCATGCCGTACATACCCAAGAATCTTACGGAAAGGCCGAAGTAAGGAAAAAGAGAAATACACAGTCTGGGGACAGGCTACTGCGGAATGATGGAGGTGTTTTTGTAGATGTTAGCGAAGAAGCAGGTATTTACGGTGGCGCCAATGGATATGGACTGGGCATTGCCATAGCCGATTTTAATCAGGATGGATATCCGGATATCTATGTTGGGAACGATTTTCATGAGGATGATTATTATTACACGAACAATGGCGACGGTACATTTTCAGAACAATTGCGCAGTTTTTTTGGACATACCACCAAATTTTCCATGGGCAATGACGTAGCAGATATTAACCATGATGGTTGGCCAGATATCATTTCTTTGGACATGCTTCCCGAAGATGAAAAGGTACTGAAGTCTTCCGAAGGCGATGATCTCACCCAAACCCAAATATTGCGGGTAGCCCGTTTTGGGTACCATTATCAGTATTCCAGGAACATGTTGTTTGTAAACCAGCATGACGCACCTTATTCCGAAACAGCGATACAAAGCGGAATTGCGGCTACAGATTGGAGTTGGAGTGCACTTTTCGGCGATTATGACCAAGATGGGGAACAGGATATCTTTATTTCCAATGGTATACCCAAAAGACCCAACGATCTGGATTTTATAAAATTCGCTTCGGACGAACAAATAAAAAATAAGCTCAACAATACCAAACTTGTGGACCAGCAGGCCATAGATATGATGCCTTCCGGAGTAACGCATAATTATGTTTTTAAAGGCGGGGAGGATATGAAGTATAAGGATATGTCCGGTATTTGGGCAGTCAAGGATACCCTAATTTCAGGCGCAACGGCCATGGCCGATTTGGACAATGATGGGGATTTGGATCTGGTAACCAATACGCTTAATACTGCAGTGGCACTGTACATCAACAAAACGGATGCCCAGGCCAATTATTTAAAGCTTAGGTTTAATTATACGGCGCAGAACAAATTTGGTATAGGCACCAAAGCTTTTGCCTATGTAAATGGAAAATTGCAGTACAAGGAACTCTATACCGTTCGGGGATTCCAAGCCTCTTCCGAACCTATAATCCATTTCGGTTTTGGGGAGGAGATTAGAATAGATTCCCTAAAAATAATTTGGCCAAATAGAACCTTTCAAGTCTTAAAAGAAGTGGCCACCAATCAGACCTTGGTTATTTCCCCAGAAAACACAAAACCCTTCAATTATAGTTCCCTTAAGCCTTCTTCCAAGAAGATGTTCAATAAGCTTGATGATAACTTGGGAATAAATTTCACTCATGTGGAAGATAATTATCTGGATATCAACAGGCAAAAATTGATTCCCTATCAAATCTCAGATCGTGGTCCGGCATTGGCCATTGGAGACTTAAATAACGATGGGAAAAAAGATATTTTCTTTGGTGGGTCCAAATACATTCCCTCCAGAATATATTTACAAGGCGATACTACCTATTTGGAAAAAAGAATAGCGACTATTGCCAACGATTCCATAAAGGAGGATGTCACTGCAGTAATAGCCGACCTGGACAATGATGGGATGGCCGATCTTGCCATAGGAACCGGAGGCGGGGATTTTTATGACGAAATGCCTCCTTTGGCAGATAGTTATTACATTCAAACCACTACAGGTTTTGAGCCTGGTATGTTGCCCCGATATTTTGAAAATGCAGCCATAATACGGGAAGGTGATTTTGACAATGACGGGGATTTGGATTTGTTTATTGGCAATAATGCCATAACCAATGATTTTGGTAATATCCCCAATTCCTTTTTGTTAAGGAATGACAAAGGTAGGTTCACCGCGGTAGAAAATAAGGAACTGCAAAAGGTAGGGATGGTCACCGATGCCGTCTGGACCGATTTTGACAATGACGGGGTCTTGGATTTAATAGTAGTTGGGGAATGGATGTCTCCAAAATTCTTTAAGAACAACAAAGGACAATTAATGGAAGTTTCACTTTTGGACCGAACTTATAATGGACTCTGGGAATGTATAATACCCTTTGATATCGATAAGGACGGAGACTTGGATTATTTACTGGGGAATTGGGGGAACAATACCAAATTTAAGGCTTCGGATAAATATCCAATGAAAATGTTCTATTGGGATTTTGACCAGAATGGAAGTACAGAGACTATCGTAGCTACTGAAAAAAACGGCAAATATTATCCCTTGGAAGGATTGGACGAATTATCGGCCCAAATGGTTGGCTTACGAAAGAAATTTTTGACCTATAAATCCTTTGCAGGAACATCTATAGAAAATATACTAGACAAAAATTCCCTTGCCAATTGTGACGTTCTGGAAGTAAATACGCTAGAATCCGGATATTTAGAGAATAATGGAGGGAAATATTCATTTGTTCCCTTCAAATCGGAATTACAGCTTGCACCAATAAAGGCCTTTATAGAGTATGATTTTGATAAAGATGGGAATACGGAAATTCTGGCAGCTGGGAACTATTTTGGGATCAAGCCATATCACGGGAGGTTGGATTCTTTCTCCGGAGCCTTGATAAAGGATAAAAATAATGTAATTTTGGGTAATAAATTGGGCCTTGAATTGGAACTTAAATCCGTTAGACATTTGAATACGATAGATTTAAACGGTAAAACCTACCTCCTAGTTACTTTTAATAATGATAAGGCCCAGGTGTATGAATTTGGGGAATAAAAATTTAAATTGGTCTATCCCTTTTTATGTGGGCCTTGGATTAATAGCAATCTATGTATTATATGGACAAAAAAGTTAAAATGAAACTATTTTTAAGATTATTTCTATTATTTGCAGTTGTCATATCGTGTAACGAAAAAGAGGAGCCAATAGTTATTACATCCCAAGATCTCCATGGGTCTATCCATAAGGTTACGGAGGTTATGATCCACGATATTTTTTCACCCCCGGTAGCTAGTAGAATTTTCGCCTACCCCAATATAGCGGCCTATGAAATTGTGGCCCTTAACAATAGTGATTATAAATCATTGGTAGGGCAGGTAACCGATTTGACCCCCATACCGCTCCCATCGGAGGATAAGCCTATCAATTATCAAATGGCGGCCCTAATTGCACATATGGAAATTAGCAAGCGTTTAATATTTTCCGAGGATAAGATGGAGGTACATAGAGATAGTTTGTATGCAAATTGGCAAGATAAAAACTTGACAATGTTTAAGAACTCGGAGGAATATGGTTTGGCCGTGGCAAAGCATATTGGGGATTGGTTGGACAAGGATAATTACAAGCAGACCAGAACCATGCCCAAGTTTACCATTAATACCGACGATGATTCACGTTGGCAGCCCACCCCGCCTGCATATATGGATGGTATAGAGCCTCATTGGAGTAAAATAAGGCCCTTTGTTATCGACTCGGCCAATCAATTTGTGCCCGCTCCACCTCCGGTATTTTCCATGGATAAAGAATCTGATTTTTACAGGGAAGTAAAGGAGGTGTATGATATTAGTCAAGAGATTACCGCCAAGGGGGATAGTTCGGAAGAGATAGCCATTGCAAAATTTTGGGATTGTAATCCCTATGTCTCAGTGACCAGGGGCCATTTAATGTTCGCAACCAAAAAGATTACCCCAGGGGCCCATTGGATCGGGATTACCAAAATTGCTTGTGAGAAAACAAACTCGGATTTTGACAAAACAGTATTTGCCTATACCAAAACTTCAATGGCCATAGCAGATGCCTTTATAAGCTGTTGGGACGAAAAATATCGCTCTAATTTAATACGTCCGGAAACCGTGATAAATCAGTATATAGATGAAAACTGGGCACCAGTGTTGCAAACACCACCATTTCCCGAGTACACCAGTGGACATTCTGTGGTCTCAGGAGCGGCAGCTACTGCCTTGACAAGTATTTTTGGGGATAATTTTGCGTTTGACGACGATACCGAAATACCCTATGGCCTCCCTATAAGAAGTTTTACCTCCTTTAACCAGGCTGCAGATGAAGCCGCCATAAGTAGAATGTACGGAGGTATTCATTATAGGGCAGCAGTGGAAGTAGGAGTAGGACAAGGTAGGGATTTGGGCAAATTTATTGTAAATAAACTGGAAATGACCGGGAACAAAGCATTGGTGTCCAAGTAGTTTTTTCGACTCGGTTCACAGCAATTTTTTGCAGGTTTAAAAAATTACAATTAGTGAGAAACAAAATTGTTTATTTCGCAGCTTTCCTTCTTCTGGGGCCATTGCTCTGGTATCTGTTTGTAAAGCCTTATGACTATTCGGTATCCATTATATCCAAGACCTTTCCCGGTACCATTAATCAGAGTATAAAATTATGGGGCAAGACCAATAAAAATACTGTGCTATTACAGGAGCAGGATTTTTTGAATATTGACCAGCAATTAAAGTTCAATGATTCTATATTTCAATATCAATGGAAAATAACTCCACTTAATGATTCTATCACAAAGTTAAAGGTATTTATAAAGGATGTAGATCATAGCGTGGCGAATAGAATTAAAATTCCGTTTTTCGATACGGGTTTTGAAAAAAGGACCAAAAGTACCATTTTGGACTTCAACAATATGCTAAAGGAGCATTTGGAAAGATTTAAGGTTACCGTTTTGGATTCTGTACAACATCTTCCCGATACCTATTGTGCCTATATCCCAATAAAGGTTTCACAGTTGGGAAAAGCAAAGGGAATGATGCAAAATTATCCCATTTTAAGTACTGTGCTTGTAGATAATAATGTGGAATTAAATGGTAGGCCATTTTTGGAAATTACCAACTGGAATAGAAAGGTAGACAGCGTTTCCTATAATTTTTGTTATCCAATTATCAAAAGTGATAGCCTACCGCAAAATGATTTAATAAAATATAAGAAATTTGAGGGAGTAAGGGGGCTAAAAGCTACTTATAACGGAAATTATATTACCTCTGACCGTGCATGGTACGCCTTATTGGACTACGCCAAAAGGAAAGGAATGGAGGTGTGGGAAAGACCTGTTGAAGTATTTTTTAGCAATCCAAATTTTGGGGGAAACGAACTGGACTGGATAGCCGAAATTTATATGCCCCTCAAAGAATAAAAGGAAATAAGGATGAGCAGGATTAAAATGCTGGCTGCCCACCAAAATAATTAAATTTTTATTGGGATGAAAAAATACCTGTTACTGTTGCTTTGGGGAACCATGGTTAGCTGTGCCAGTAATTATGGACAATTGACCTATGTAACCAAACTTCCCCATAAATTAACGGAGAATTCGGGTATGGTCCCTGCCAAGGATTCAACGGTTTGGTTCGTCCTGGATAGAGGTAATCCGGATAAAATTTATCAAGTGAATTATGAGGGAGACCTAATAAGGGAATTAAAAGTTAAGAATGCCAAAAATCACGATTGGGAAGATATGGCTAGGGATGAAAACGGCAATGTATTTATAGGGGATTTTGGCAATAATAGCAACGACAGGAAGAATTTGGCCATTTATAAAATTCCCGATCCCAATGCCGAGGAGGGAGATAATATTGAAGCGGTAAAGATTGAATTTAATTATCCTGAACAAAAAGACTTTCCTCCAAAAAAGAGCAAATTGCTCTTTGATGCAGAGTCATTTTTTTATTGCGATAGCAACTTCTATATCGTAACCAAGAATAGGACGCAACCTTTTAACGGGGAAGCTTTATTGTACAAAGTACCTGCAGAGGAAGGTAAACACAAAGCCCAATATTTAGGGTCGTTTGTTCCTCCAAAAGGAAAAGTAAACGGGCAGATAACCTCTGCCGACATTTCTCCTGATGGTAAGATCATAGTGTTGTTGGGCAATGGCACTTTATGGGTGTTTACAGATTTTGTTTTGGATAATTTCTTCGATAGTGGGACGCTAAAAACAATAGACTTGGGTGTCTATACGCAATTGGAATCCGTTTCTTTTATCAATAACGGCACCATACTGCTATCGGATGAGGAGTCAGGTAAAACTGGAAGAAATTTATATTCTTTTGTGTTGGACAACTAAACCGATTGCAAAAACTTACAGTACTGCATTAGAACCCAAAACCAAGGCCGAAGGAAAATCTTGGGCCGTCAACACTGTTGAACAAGGCTACCCTTGCTGTCATCACATCCGCGCCGTTAAGAAAAACCCCTCCGCCGTATGAGGTGTGCCATAGATCGGAATTTTCGTTGGGGGTCCAGACCCTGCCATAATCAAAACCACCATATATCCCCACCGTAACAGGTAATAATCCTGTTTTTAGACTTTTAAGGCTATATCTTAAGTCTGTGTTTTGGTAATAACTGGTCTTGCCGGAAAATCGTTGATTTCTAAAACCTCTTAGCCCATCTATCCCGCCAATGCTGGTTGCTTGGTAAAATTCGTAATCGTTCCCTAAATTAAAATGGGCTTTCCATCTAGTGGCGAGGACCAATTTGCCATTGGATACTAATTTATGATCAAAGGAAAGACTTGGAACAATATAGGCATAGGCCTGCCCCTTGTTCTCCAAACTGGCCTTGTATCCCATCTGTAATCCCGTGGCCATTCCTATGGTAGGGAAGGCGGCATTGTCTAAATTTTCATAGTTGTATTCCGCATCTACTCCAATAAAACTGTTTCTGTTCTCTTCTCCATTGGCTTGGTAGAAGGTGTTCACAAACCTATCTTCAGTTTCTTCCACTTCCAGACTTTCCAAGGAAATGCCAGTTCTGAATTTTGCCCCTAGCTGTCCTCGCCAAATCAAGGAGGGCGAAAAACGTAGGTTTTGAATTTTCACCCTATTGTAATCCATCTCCAAAGTGTCGTCGAAATTTTCGGTCTCATTCCCGATTCCAAAAAAGTTAATGCTAAAATTGGGGCTGGTAAAACGGGCAGCCAATTCCAAATTCCAGTTATCCAAAATGTGTGCAAACTCTCCTTTGTAGCCCAATTCGAAACCGTTGGTGGCAAAATAATAGGCAGCATTGTAATTGTGTTGGGTTGTAAAAGGGTTTTGTCGTAATCCATAAAAGGTGTTGGTAGCGTTAAAACCTAATTTCATTCCATCATCAGGATTAAATCCAAGGGTAGGTATTATCTGACGTGTGCTGTTCCTAAGCTTAAGCGGTTGATAAGTGTTGGTTTCGTAATCGTTGGTAAGTCTTAGCCTTGCTCCCTTAATATTCTTAAACGTGTTTTTTTTGGATCTATGGTCGTAAATCCAAGTATTGCTGCCCTCGGTGATATCATAAACATCGTTGTTTTGTCCGCCGATAAGTCTAATTTTGATCTTGTTGCCCTTGGTACCGACCACTTCAAAAATATCATCGTCATCCAGGCCGTAAATCCAGATTTCCTTGGTGATACTGTGGTTGAATTTCTTATGAAAGAATAGCTTAGCTTTTTTTTCGTCTATGTTTCTAAAAGCCTTGATCTCCACTTCTTGCTGGGACAAATTTTTAATTTCGAACCAATCGTCCTTATCGGTACCTTTTATGACAACATATTTGTTAAGTGCCAAAAAGTAATCATCTGCAATTTTCGGAAGGTTCTTGATCCTGGCTATAAGTATATTTTTTAAGTCAAGAATATTTTCATCCAAGATTTCTTGGGGCATGGCCCTAAATGCTTTGTCTATTACAGCGGGGGTTAGGTTTTGCTGAATAAAACGGACCTCCTTTTCCCAATCTGCTTTTGTGGTTTCGGCCAATAAGGTTACATCCAGTCCGTAGGCACTCTTGTTAAAGGCCTCCACATTTCTTATGTCATTATTAAAACCTTCCATCATTTGTAGGGCTGGGATTATTCTTGTGGCAATACCCATCAGGGCCCCATCTCCCCAAATGGAATACACCTGGTCCCTATCCCTAGGGATGGCCTCAAAAATTATCTTCCCCGTTTCCTTATCCTTGACTTCGCCCCAACGCCATTGATCGTCATGCCTATCCCAATCACCCATTACCATATCGAACAAGCGGGTCCTTAAGTATCTATCAGTATTGACCACATATTTTTCGTCCCGTTTAATTTTATCGATCATGTCCCAGGTACTTTCAATTTTATTGGCATAACCAAAACTGCCCAAATCCCCATGACCATCGCCTACCTGTTCTTCCAATATGTAAAGTTCATCCCCAAATTCCCCATTAAATTCTGCTAAAGCCTGTTGTTTTGGGATGTAGTACAATTGGGGGTTGGTATGGTAGAGATCTATTGCATCTGAAAGTTCTCCCACGGTAAGAAGGCCATACGGCAGGGCCCCGGTATAAATATCCATTAGAAGATCTTCCGTATAAGTTCCCTTGAATTCCCCAATTACATATTTTTCTTTAAAAGCCATAGCCTGTAGGTACACCTCGGCACTCTTTTTAACGGCCCTCATTACGTATTCCTTCCCATTTTTATCGGATAATCTCAAGGATTTGGATTGGTTGCCCCCGCCTTTACGGACAGGTTTTAACCCTCCGTACATAGTATCCAGCCTAAGGCTAGGGGCATTCACTTCCTTAGCGTAGTAATCCCTATACCTATCGCCCCAAATAGTTTTGAAAAATTTACTTTTTTTAATGGCTTGCTTGGAGTAAACAGATGCTTTTACCTCCTTTGGGAAATCTTTTTCGTTAAACACGTAATTCTCTTTTCTATCCGGGGGAAGTACCTGGGTGGAAAATAGAAGGTCGGGATTATTATTTTCCCCGACTCCAAAATAATTTACTTCGGAAGAGCCATCATTGTACACCTTTAATTCTGCAAAACCCATTCTTCCTGTAGAGAATTTAGAGCCGTTCAATAATCTGGTAGCCCCTTCTTTGGCCCCTGAACCACTTATGATCTGGGGGGTGTTGTCCTCCACTATATATTGAAGTGTATGTTCGTGTCCCGATGTCAATATTACTTTCTGCGAATACTGTGCTATGGTGACCAGACGATTTCTTAATTCCATATATCTCTTATTCTGTAGATCGGCATAGGAGGCACCACTGGTTTTTCTAATTAGGTTTGCAAAGGAACCCAGAACAGGGAAGGGAAATTTTCCGCCTGCAGGGTTTAAATGAAGTTTGGCCGAATACTGTCCGCCGTGGGGCCCGTAGCTGAACATGGGATGATGTAAGGCCAAAATGGTAGTCTTGTCCCTGTTTTTTTTGATAAGACTTTCCAATTCCTCAAAAAATGTTTCCCTATCCTTTATATCGCATTTGTCGTTCATATTGGGGTGTTTGTCCCAATTGGTCAAGTACCATTCCGTATCAATGGCTATGAGGACAATTTTGTCATTGATGTTTATTTTCTCTATAGGACACCCATCTTCGGGAAAAAAGACCTCTTTGCTATCCAATTTTTTCTGAATATATTTTTGTTGCCTTTCCAAGCCTTCCAAACCTTCACTGTACCAATCATGGTTTCCAGGAATGAATATAGGGTTCCCCTTAAATTGGGCCAAGGTCTCCAGTTGTGCATCCATGTTGTTTTTAGCTTCCAGATAGGCTTTGCTGGAATCCTTTTTGGGCATTCCGGCAGGGTAGATATTATCGCCCAAGAAGAGTGCGGTACTATTCTTGTTGGCCTTTTTTAAGGCTATTTGAAAAGCTTGTAGCGCTTCGCTTTTGTCATCCATGGCAGATTTCCCAGCATCCCCGATCAGATAAAAAGTATGGAGTAATTCGCTGTTGCTGGAAATATTCCTTCCAATGGCATCTTCCGTATATTTCGTTTTATATGTGGCGCAGCCAACCAATAGAAAAAGTATTACTATAATTAGGGAATGTTTCCTCATGTACATCTGTTTAGAAATCAAAATTTTGTAATTTGTGGACTATAATTCACTCTTATGTCGGAAATCCTCAAGAAAACTGAAAATTTTGTTGTCGATCTATTAGCTAATAAATTAGACACCAGTTATTTATATCACAATTTGAGTCATACCCAGCGGGTTGTTAAAAGTACTAAAGAATTATTGAATTTTTATAATTTGGGGGAGGAGGAAACCGAAATGCTATTATTGGCAGCTTGGTTACATGATACTGGCTATACCAAAGGTTCGGAGAATCACGAGGAGACTAGTTGTGGCATAGCCCGGGAGTTTTTATCAAGCCAGAATTATGATAAGAAGAAGATAGAAGGTATTTGTGGCCTTATTATGGCAACCAAGAGGTTCTATGAGCCCCAAAACCTACTGGAGGAAATTATTAGGGATGCCGATTGTTCCCATTTTGCGAAAAAGAGCTATATGGAAACTTCGGAGTTACTACGGGAAGAATTGGATATGTTGGGGTTGGCAACCTATACGCAAAAGGATTGGCGTGACGCAAACCTAAAGATGTTCCAAACGGAACAGCGATTTTATACGGATTATGCCCTTCAGAATTGGCAAGAGGAAAAGAATAAGAATATTAGGAGGCTCATTAAAGGGAAAAAAGCGGAGGAAAATTTAGCCAAAAAAGAAAAATTAAAGGCTAAATATAAAAGTGAAAGTCCAGATAGGGGAATACAGACCTTGTTTCGCGTAACTTTAAAAAATCACTTAATGCTCAGTGATATTGCTGACACCAAAGCCAATATCCTTCTTTCCGTAAATGCCATTATTATTTCTTTGGTGTTATCCAATCTTATTACCAAACTGGATAATCCTTCCAATAATTACCTAATCTACCCTACCTTAATCTTTGTTGTTTTTGGTGTAGTGTCCATGGTACTTGCTGTTCTTGCCACACGTCCCAATGTTACTCAAGGTGAATTTACCAAGGAAGATGTAAGGCAACGCAAAGTAAACTTATTGTTCTTTGGCAATTTTCACAAAATGAAATTGGAGGATTACCAATGGGCTATCAACGAGTTGGTACAGGACAAGGATTATATATATTCCTCCTTGACCAAGGATTTGTATTATCTAGGACTGGTTTTGAACAGAAAGTACAAGATCCTGAGATGGACCTATTCTATTTTTATATTGGGAATGATTATTTCAGTGATTGCCTTTGTCGTTGCTTTTAAGTACTTTGGCCCGGATCGTGGTATATGACAAAACAGTAGAATAGCTTACTTGTTCAACTCCTGCATTAAGTCTTCGTAGGTATAGGTCCTGCCCTTTTCTATGTGGGACTTGTACAGAATGGAAGCCCTAATGGCCTTTAGGCCCGAAACCCCTTGAAGCCCTTCCAATTCAACTATTTCTACCTTTCCGCTAAAATAACCTTTGGATTTTAGGAATTTAATATAACGTAGGTATTCCAATTCATCCTTTTTCTGGGAATAAACTATAGCAATTTTGCCCGCTTGGGTCAATCTTTCATTGGTACCCTTAATGAAGGATTTATCAATTCGTTTTTTTATAATCTCGTACCTGGCATTGTAGGTGCCGTCTACGTCAAATCGTTTTTCATCCATTCTAAAACGAATGGATAATGAACCGTTATATACCAGAATAAGTGATGCCACATTCAATTGTACCTGTAACTTGGATTTAAGGTCGTAATGCTTGTTTTCCATTTCGCAGATAACCTGCAACTGCCATAATCGGAGATTGTTGAGGTATAGTATATCGAACGCCCTTTCTCCCGTTATTGAATCACCTATGTACATGTTGTGTTCAACGCCATCGGTCTTGTACCGCTCAAAATAATGGGGATACATATCTTGCGCCTCTTCCTGTTTGCTGTCTATCACCAATGCCAACTTTTTGTTGATCAGCATAACGCTTTGATCATAATTTTTTCTATGGTCGTAATAGGAACCGGTTGTCACATCTATTTTATCCTCATAGGAAGCAATTAGATTTTGAATTTTGGTATCGGATTTTTTGATATGGGCGAACACAGGGTTTATTTCTTCTTTTACAAAATCGAAAATGGCTTGCTCGCTATTGGTATGTAGGATTTCTTTGATTTCATCAATGTGGTTGTCCACCCTGAACATAAGTTCTTCATAAATGGGCAATTTATACTTTTTCCAAACCTCGGTCATTATATTTTTAATTTCCGACAACTGGATCATGAGGTCCCTTTGAATAGCGGAATTTCTTTCTTGAGAGGAGTTTTGGATATCTACCTGCCCGTACAAAGGATATACTTCATCAAAGACAATTTCTTTAAAGGAAGGTTGTAACCCTTCTTGGTCTTCTTTTATAAAGCGCTTTGCCTCTTCCTTAAATTTCCAGTACACGGAAGGATGTACCGAAGTACATTCGTTCTGGATAACCGCATCGATTAAATTTTCTTCCTCTTCATGGGACCGCAACACCGCTGAAACAATATAGGGGACCACGTCATCCAATTTCTTGGCACTAACACTATTAAAGTCGTTAGCCTTGTCCGAGACCAATTCCAATACCCCCAATAATTGACCTTCCTTGGCAATGGGTGCCAAAAGGGCACTTTTAATCTTTTGTTCATATAGACCCTTGTAAGGGGGCATGCCCCCAGAGAGTTTATAATGTTTATCTACATCCGATATTACAAAGTAGTTATTTTGATCAATGAGTTTCCGATAGGATTCCTGACAAAGGGATTCATTGCAGGTCTCAACCAATTTATTTTGTAAAATAAAGCTTCGCATACCCATTATAGGGACAACCTCAAACTGCTTTTTAAGGGGATTATAAATGGAAAAACCAATGCGCATATTGGGCATCCCAAACAGCGATTTGAAGGTGTTCTCCACTCCCATAATGAAGTTACCTTCACTTTTGTCATTGATTATGAGGCTCGATTTAATTTCCGAAATGGAATGTTCCGCGGTAACATCGAACATGTTCGATATTACGAAACCCTTACTGATGAAACTGTTGGGTGGAATTTTTTGTTTCCAGAGTTCTACATGTTCTATATTCTCCAAAAGCTCATTGGCGTCTTTCTCGGTTATTTTAGGGGGCTTGCCATTGGGTATAATTTCTATGAAATCGGCATTGTACAAAATCCTGTAATGTCTCATTACTCCCTTGGCATCCGGAATATCATAAAAAAACGGCCTTTTAAAATCGAACTTAAACCCGTAATAAAAGTTGAGGATTACCACACAGGCCATGATATAACTTACTTCTTCTTCCTGGTTCCTTATTTCCGGGGCAAAATTTGGTCCTGCCGCTTCCAAAATTTGTTCAAAACGTTTGCTGGAATTAAAGGTGATGTTGGTATAAGGTGTGGTAGCTGTTTTTATTTCATTGTTGGTAAGCACCGAGGAAAACAAATCCTGTAAAATAATTTGTATGACTTCTTTGTGTTTTTCCAATAGCGACATGTCCGTGAAACCATTGCGTAGTTCAGGAAAAGGTGCCTGTGCATTTAATATATACTTGGCTTTGGAGGCTGAAAATAAATCCTCGCTTTCTGCCATTTCATCATATTGCTTCAACAATTTGTCGAAGCTTATGTGATGTTCCAGCGGTGATATTTTATCCGTGAATCCCTTCATTGCTATTGTTAGTCCAAGTATTGAACGTAAAATTACAAAAGAAAATGCTTACTTTCATTTTTTGGTGAATTATGGAAAAGACTTCTTTTTTTAGGATATTTAACCTTTTAATTCCCGATGGATGAATTTTCTGGGAATATACACAAGGTTGTTTTGAGTAATCCCGACCTCCTAGACCTATAAAATATTTAACTTAATATAAAAAGAAATGTCCTCATTTACCAGATTATCCAGGGCCTACAAGAATGCCAAAATCCTGCCTTTTGACGATACTTCCAAAATTATAATGTTTAGTGATTGCCATAGGGGCGATAGTAGTTTCGCGGACGAATTTGCCAATAATCGAAATATTTATTTTCATGCATTAAGGCATTATCTTAATGAGGGCTTTACGTATTGTGAATTGGGGGACGGTGATGAGCTTTGGGAAAATCTTTCCTTTGATTCCATTTTTGCGGCACATAAAAATGTTTATAAACTTTTGAAGCAGTTCCATTTGGAAAAAAGGCTCCATATGATATGGGGGAATCATGACATGGTATACAAGGACCCGGCTTATGTAAAGAGCAACTTGTCATACTATTTTGAACCTATTGATGATTGCAACAAGGAATTGTTTGAGGATATTAACTATCACGAGGCTATAGTTTTAAAACATAAAGTTAGCGGGCAAGAATTATTATTGACCCATGGGCATCAGGCAGATTGGTGGAACTATACCTTTTGGCGTTGGGGCCGATTCCTGGTACGTGTACTTTGGAAACCTTTGCAGGTATGGGGCATTGCGGACCCTACGAGTCCTGCCAAAAATTACAAGGAACTTATCAAAATTGAAAGGCGTATAAAAAAATGGATCATGGCGCATAACGGGTTGTTGACCATAGTGGGCCATACCCACAGGCCACGTTTTCCCGTCCCTGGCGATATTCCGTTTTTTAATGACGGAAGCTGTGTACATCCCCGTAGCATTACAGGGCTGGAAATTCAGAAAGGGACCATCGCCCTTATTAAATGGGAAATAGCTACCAAGGATGACGGAACTTTGCAGATCGTCAGGGTTTTATTGGAAGGACCACAACAGTTGAGCAATTATGCCATGGAGAAATCTTAAACTATCTATTCCTATAGAATTTAGTGTATAAAATAAAGGTAGGTTCTATGTCCCAATTATTGTAGTCTAAAGGTAATTGGGATTGTATAGGGAACCTTAACAGCCCTTCCCCTTTGCTTGCCAGGTGTCATTTGTGGTAAGGCGGCTATTATCCGGTGGGCTTCCTTTTCCAACATTTTGTCAGGCCCCCGGGTTTTAATATTCGTTATATAACCGGTATTGTCTATAATAAATTGTACATATACCTTGCCTTCAATGCCCAATTCCACTGCAACATCGGGATAGGTAAATTGTTTCATAATGTGCTCTTGAATTTTTTTCTGAAAGCAAGCTTTCTGGGCTTCGTTGGAGGTTTCCTTACATCCAGGAAAAACGGGAACGTTTTCTATCACGGCGAAGGGCACTTCAATATCTTCCTCTTCTTCCTCCACTACTGCTATATCTTCGACCATTAAGGTAACCTCCTCTACTATTGTTTCCTGATTTATTTCTGTACTTTGAATCACCGTTTCCTCTATTTCTGCCACATCCTCTACAATTTCAATAACTTCTGGGGCTGCTGGTGGGGGCGGGGGCGGGGGTAAGTTTGAGGTTTCTACAACAGGTACTTTTTCCTCCAAATAATCTGTTACAGTCAACTGCTCAATGGCTGTATTTTCTTTGGGGTACGTTTTTAACTCCAACGCCCGCCATACTACAAATAGTACTATTACAAGGCCAATTACAAAGAAAAGTCCACTTTTTCTGTTTAAATCTGCCCTAGGATATTTTTTTGGTTCCATGACACAGTATTTTAATACATAAGTTAACCAGTAATTAGGTAAATTCATATGACTTATATCAGTTTTGCCAATATTTTTCTATACAATTTTTCGTAGCTGAATGAATTGTTCGTGGGGTGAAATGGACCCTTATTAAGAGGCTATTTTATTTTGCCTCGGCCATAGGGAGTTTTAATAAGTCTTGGCTAATTGGTCACGAAGAAATTTTTCACCATTTCTCAGGAATAATAATTATCCCAACTTGCGATTGCATGTGCCAACGGGCACCTTGTTGGGTACTGGGAACAAATTTGTGAAGTGAACGTTTCAGGTTGGGCATATTTTCGTTATTTTTAATGAAAATGTAGCATTGAAAAAATATAATATGAAGTTGTTTTGGGTTGTTTTGGGATTGGCACTTTTGTCGTGCAAGGGTGAGAACAAGGTAAGGTCGGTGATAGTTGATGAGGCCGAATTGGGACTTTATCAGGATGCCCATCGTCCGCAATTTCATTTTACACCAGCGGAAAAATGGATGAACGATCCTAATGGTTTGGTGTACAATCAAGGCGTGTACCATCTATTTTATCAATATTATCCTGAAGATATTGTTTGGGGTCCCATGCATTGGGGTCATGCAATAAGCAAGGATATGGTGTATTGGGAAAATAAGCCGATAGCTTTATTCCCTGATGAGCACGGCTATATTTTCTCGGGAAGTGCTGTGGTGGATACCGATAATTCTTCCGGTTTAGGTAGTTTGGGCAATCCTCCCTTGGTGGCCGTATTTACCTATCACGATCCGGTAGGCGAAAAAGCGGGTAAAGATGACTTTCAGACCCAGGGGATTGCCTATAGTTTGGATAATGGGGAAACTTGGTCTAAATATGAAGGTAATCCCGTTATAGAAAATGAAGGAATAAGGGATTTTAGAGATCCCAAAGTCTTTTGGAATCATAAAACGGGCAATTGGACCATGTTGTTGGTGGCGGGAGACCATCTCCAAATTTGGCAATCCCCGGATCTAAAGGATTGGGAGAAGGTGAGTGAGTTTGGGAAGGAACAAGGCGCTCATGGTGGAGTTTGGGAATGTCCGGATTTATTTCCATTAAAGGTGGAAGGCACTGACTTGGAAAAATGGGTACTCCTGATCAGCATTAACCCAGGGGCTCCCAACGGAGGCAGTGGAACCCAATATTTTGTTGGGGATTTTGATGGTAGGGTATTTACTAGCGACCAAAAGGAACATAAATGGATAGATTGGGGTGCGGATAATTATGCAGGGGTAACCTATAACAATGCACCCAACAATGACCGAATTTTTATTGGTTGGATGAGCAATTGGGCCTACGCCCAAGAGACACCCACTGAAAAATGGCGTAGTGCCATGACGCTGCCCAGAAAACTTAGTCTGCACCAAATAAATGATGGGTTTCAATTGTTCAACTATCCACTGCAAAGTGTCGATAAAATCAGGGATTCAGGGACCCAAGTTGATATCTTTATAGATGCCCAATCGGATAAGTCGCTAACTTTTGATCATTTTAATAGTTCCGAAGTAAAATTCAAGACCAGTTCAAAAGCGTTCAGGCTGGACTTTCAAAATAGTTTGGGCGAGAATTTTAATGTGATCCTGGATGCTGAAAATCAACAATTTATTTTAGATAGGTCCCGATCTGGAAAAGTTGATTTTGATGGGGATTTTGCCCAAAATGTTCAGACTATGCCAATCCCCGATATGCCTAGTGAAGATTATGAAGTACGTATCCTGATGGATTGGTCCTCGGTGGAAATTTTTATAAACGGTGGGCAATATGTAATGACCTCCCAGATCTTTCCAAACGAATTTTACCGGACCTTGATGATCTCCAATCCAACGGATATGGAATTGGAATTGGATGAATTTACAATAAGCCCCTTAAAGTCTATCTGGTAGGGGCACATAAAGTACTCCCTTGCCGATCCTTCCTTTGGCCTATGATATCAATATTTATAGATTTGAAATAACGCTTGTTATTAATCGTAAACACGCCTTATGTTTTTTTGTTTTATAGGAAACATCAGGGACAATTATTTGATTTTATGTTAATCACTGTTAAATAAAGTTTAACTATTCTTAAAAATAAGTCATAAGAATTAGATTTGTTAGAGTCTTGTTGATGTTTTTGCAATTGGTTGTTATCTCCAGAAAATTATGAAAATAAAATACATCGTTTATACTATAATGCTAATTGGCTTGGGAGGTTTGATAACCTATCGTATTATGCAAAATAGTGAGGCAGGTAAATCAAGTAGTGCGGCCACCAATAGAACGGTCCCAATGGTTTCTGGAATGATTCTTCGTCCCCAAGTGTTTAATGATAATATTTCCCTTTCGGGTACCTTGGAGGCCAATGAGCAAATTGAGATACGAAGTGAGGTGTCCGGTGTTGTTGAAAGCATCAATTTTGTGGAAGGTAGCAAGGTTTCTCAAGGGCAGGTGTTGTTCCGGGTGAACGATATTGAATTGCAGGCTCAATTGTCCAAAGTACGGACCGCCCAAAAACTGGCCGCCGAAAATGAAAGACGGGCCAAGCTTCTGTTGGAAAAGCAGGCCATAAGCCAAGAGGAATATGATATTGCAAGCGCCGATTTCCAATCCGCCAGTGCAGAATCGGAATTGATATCCGCACAATTATCAAAAGCAACGGTTCGTGCCCCGTTTTCTGGTATAATAGGACTTCGTTCCATTTCGAAAGGGACCTATGTTAGTCCGGAAACTGCCGTAGCCAAATTGGTGAATACCGACCAGCTAAAGATTACGTTTTCCATTCCTGAAAAATACGCCGCACAAATAAAAGTGGGTACTTCCTTCACTTTCACAACGGCCAATTCCAGGGAAGAATATAGTGCAAAAATATATGCGATTGAACCAGAAGTAGAGGTTGCCACAAGAACCTTAAAAATGAGGGCAACGGCCGAAAATCCTGGGGGTAAACTTTTTCCAGGCGCTTTTGCCAATGTAATACTGCCCTTGGAAACGGTGAATGATGCCTTATTGGTGCCCAGTGAATCTTTGATTCCAGTTCAGAATGGCAAGAAAATATTTATTGTGGAGAATGGCCTGGCCAAGGAGATGGATGTGGAAATAGGAGCTAGGACGGGAAGTTCTGTAAGAATCGTATCTGGGTTAAAGGCTGGGGATACTGTCTTAACGTATGGTGTAATGGCCTTGAAGAATGGTTCGCCCGTAAAAGTACTGTTAAAGGAAAACGAACCAATGACTGTGGCACAATGAATCTATCAACCATAAGCATAAAGCGTCCGGTACTAACTATAGTGATGAATCTTACAATAATTCTATTTGGAATTATTGGCTTCACTTATTTGGGTGTACGGGAATTCCCTTCCATAGATCCAGCTCAAGTATCGGTTCGTACAAATTATTCAGGGGCAAATGCCGATATTATAGAATCGCAGATTACCGAACCCTTGGAAAAGGCTATTAATTCAATTGACGGTATAAGAAACCTTACATCCTCCAGTATTCAGGGGTCCAGTTCCATAAGTATAGAGTTCAATCTTGATAAAAACCTGGAAGATGCAGCCAACGATGTCCGCGATAAGGTTTCACAAGCCGTACGAAGTCTGCCCGATGATCTGGATGCGCCTCCAGTAGTTTCAAAATCGGATGCCGATGCGGATAGAATTCTTTCGATGACCATTCAGAGCGATGGAAAAAACATACTGGAACTTTCGGATTATGCCGAAAATGTGATATCCCAAAGAATAGAGACCATACCAGGGGTAAGCAGTGTTCAAATATGGGGACAGCGCCGGTATGCAATGCGTTTGTGGATAGACCCTTTTAAACTGGCGTCCTACGGTCTAACGGTTGCGGATGTGCGCCAAGCCTTGTTGGCCCAGAACGTAGAGCTGCCATCGGGCAAATTAACAGGTGATAATACCGAAATAACGGTAAAAACCATTGGTAACCTAAATACTGAGGACGGTTTCAACAATATTATTATCAGGGCCGATGGCGAAAAATTGGTGCGGCTAAGCGATATAGGCAAGGCCTCTTTGGAGGGCGAGAACATGGAAACCAAGATGAGCGATTCAGGTCAGCCCATGGTCGCTATCGCGGTAGTGCCACAGCCGGGTACAAATTACCTTGAAATTGCCGATAGATTTTACCTTGAGTACGAAAAGCTTAAAAAGGATCTGCCCGAAGGTTTCAAATTAAACATTGTAATAGATGACACTGTATTTGTTAGAAAGGCGGTTACAGAGGTTGCTGAAACACTTTTAATATCCATTATCTTGGTTATCCTGGTCATTTACCTATTTTTTAGAAATTGGTCAATGGCACTACGCCCATTGGTGGATATACCGGTATCCTTGATAGCCACATTCTTTATTATGTGGTTGTTCGGATTTTCTATCAATGTCCTAACGCTTTTGGCCATCGTGCTTGCTACAGGGCTCGTTGTAGACGACGGAATTGTGGTAACCGAAAATATTTACAAAAAGGTGGAGGCCGGGATGAGTCCGATCGAGGCAGCTATAAAAGGATCCAACGAAATTTTCTTTGCGGTCATTTCAATATCCATTACCCTCGCAGCGGTTTTTCTTCCTGTTATTTTTCTGGAAGGTTTTGTAGGGAGATTATTTAGGGAATTTGGGGTTGTCCTGGGAGCGGCAGTACTGGTGTCGGCATTTGTTTCCCTGACCCTGACCCCTATGCTCAATGCCTATCTAATTAAACCCGGTAAGCAGAGCCATTCAAAATTTTACAATTTTACGGAACGGTATTTTGTAAAAATGAATGAATCCTATGCGGCTTCACTTCGTGTTTTTATGAAAAGAAAATGGTTGAGTTTTCCAATATTGTTGGCATGTATTGGGCTTATTGCCCTTTTCTATGGCCTACTCCAAAAGGAAACGGCGCCTTATGACGACCGTAGTTTTATTCGGCTCAGTGTAACTGCCCCTGAAGGATCATCTTATGAATATATGGATCGTTTAATGGATGACATCACCGATCTAATTAACGATTCTGTTCCGGAAAAGAAAGTGAGTTTGGTACTTACGTCTCCCGGTTTTGGTACATCTGCCGTGAACAGCGGAAGAGCAAATATTGCTCTGGTAGACCCAACGGAACGGGATCGATCACAAAAGGAAATTGCAGATGATCTTGCTATATGGGCCAAATCTTATGTGGGTGGCAAATCCAATGTATCCGAAAGGCCCACCATAGCTGTAAATCGGCGTGGAGGCCCTCCTATACAGTATATTATCCAAGCCCAAAATTTTAAAAAGCTGGAGGAGAAGATTCCTGAGTTTATGCAGGAAGCCGAAAAAAACGAAACCTTTTCCTTTACAGACGTAAACCTGAAATTTGATAAGCCCGAACTTTATGTTACCATCAATAGGGAAAAAGCGGAAAGTCTGGGCGTGTCCGTTTTGGATGTTGCACAAACATTGCAATTGTCCCTCAGCGGTCAACGGTTTGGCTATTTTTTAATGAACGGGAAACAGTATCAGGTTATAGGCCAATTCGATAAAAAAGATCGAGACGCTCCATTGGACCTTACTTCCATTTTTGTAAAAAATAGTGATGGCCTGTTGATTCAATTGGACAATCTGGTATCGACCACGGAACACAGTAGTCCGCCCCAATTGTTTCACAACAATAGGTATATGTCGGCAACAGTCTCTGCAAATTTGGCACCAGGAAAGAGTCTAAGTGATGGCATAGATGCCATGGAAGAAATAAGGGAGAAAGTACTGGATGATAGCTTTACTACGGATTTAGGAGGTGAATCCAGAGATTTTGTAGAGAGCAGTTCCAATACCTTGTTTGCATTCGGTCTTGCCCTCTTGCTTATCTTTCTCATATTGGCCGCCCAATTTGAAAGTTTTATAGACCCTATAATTATAATTTTAACGGTTCCAATGGCGGTAGCCGGGGCCATGTTCTCCTTGTGGCTTTTTGGACAGACTTGGAATATTTTCAGCCAAATAGGCACCATTATGCTCATTGGCCTGGTTACCAAAAACGGAATTTTAATCGTGGAATTCGCCAACCAACTTAGGGAGGAGGGTATGTCTAAAATGGAGGCCATTTTAAAAGCCTCGGAATCCCGGTTGCGGCCCATTCTTATGACCAGTCTAACCATTGCCCTAGGAGCCATGCCAATTGCACTTTCTTTAGGGGCTGCCTCTGCCAGTCGTATCGGTATGGGGGTAGTTATAATTGGAGGAACCATGTTCTCTTTGGTGCTAACTTTATTTGTTATTCCAGCTTTGTACTTCTTGTGGTCTAGGGAGAGAAAGCAGCATCCGGAGTTTAAAGCCTTAGAAGCCCATTAACATGAACAACTATAATTACGCCGCCATACTTTTTGCCTTCTTTGGTTTAACCAGTTTAATGGGTGCACAGGAGATTCTTAGGGTTGAGGAAGCCGTACAAATTGCATTGGAAAACAATTATCAAATTAAGATTGCGTCCAATGAACTACAAATAGATGGGATTTCTGTAAGTCCCGCCAATGCAGGGATGCTTCCTCAAGTTAAGCTTAATCTAACAGACAATAATAGCATTCAAAATCTGACTCAGACCCGGTCCGATGGAAACGTGGTGGAAAGGGATAATGCCAAGAACAATAGCCTCAACTATGGTGTGGCCATGGACTGGACGCTGTTTGATGGGCTAAGGATGTTCGCGGACTATGAGCAACTTAAGGAAACCCATAAATTGGGGGAGGCCCAATTAAAACAGGTTGTTCTTAACAAGGTGGGTGAGGTTATGATTACTTATTTTGACCTGGTGCAGCAGAAACAGCAACTCATGGCATTGGATAGCACCATTATTATTTCGAAACAACGGGTTGATCTGGCATATAACCGTTTCACAATAGGAAAAGCTTCCAAGTTGGAAGTGTTGAATGCCCAGGTGGATCTAAATACGGATGAAACCTTGATGCAACGGCAGAAGGAATTATATGTGAATACAAAAGTTAAATTGAACCAGTATCTCGCCAGGGATTTGAAAATTGATTTTGAGGTAGTCACAGAAATTTTTGTAGACCAAGGATTGGTGTTGCCCGAATTGGAAACCTTGGTAGCTAAGGAAAACCCGGCTATACAAGTAGAATTGATCAATAAGAGAATCAGTGAATTGGAATTAAAACAGACCAAGGCCTTGCGTTACCCAACAATCTTTGCAAGCACTGGGTATAATTTTGGACGCTCGGAATCGAGTTTGGGATTTACTACAAGTTCAAATTCAAGAGGGTGGAACTATGGTTTTGGTGCAAGTCTAAATGTTTTTGACGGATTTAATCAAAATCGCAATGAGAAAATAGCCAAGATTCAAATTGAAAATGCGGAGGTGGCCATTGCCCAACGAAAACAGGAATTAATGTCCGTGGTAAACACTACCTATCAAACCTACCTGACTAATATTAGCCTAATTGAATTGGAAGGAAAAAATGAGGCAATTGCACAGGAGAATATGGAAATTACTGTGGAAAAATATAGAATCGGTATCATCCCAACCATTGAATTTAGGACGGCCCAATTAAATTATATCAATGCAAAGGTGCGCCATAGCAATGCCAAATTTCAGGCAAAGTTGTCAGAAATTATCCTAAAGCAGCTTGCAGGGAATTTAGTCTTATAATTTTCTTAAATTCGGGGGCCAGGGTTATTGGTCCTATTTTAACACAAGATTTGGGTTAAGTGGGGCGTCCTTGCTTATTTCGTTTTTTGTAAACAACAAACATGAACAGATGAAACGCCGATTATTTTTCAAAAATGCCGCCTCAGCATCCCTTGGGTTGGGACTAACTAAGTATTCAACAAGTGGAACAACCACAAATTCCTCAGATAAAGACATTCAATTTTGTGTTACGGTAGAGGAAAACAAACTTCAGTTTTTTTCGGATGCCATTAAAGAGCCCGTAAAAATTGTACATATAGCCGACACCCATCTTTTTAGGGACGATGATCGCGGAATTCCATACAAGAGGTACAGTGGGCGTATGGCCAAAGCCTATAATCAGACCAAGCATTTTAAAACAGGGGAATTGATCAACCCAGAATTGGCATTTGAGGCAGCCTTGAACTTTGCTAAGGAGTCCCAAGCGGACTTAATTACCCTGATCGGTGATATTTTTAGTTTTCCATCCGAAGCAGCCATAGAATGGGTAACAGCTAAACTTAAAGAAGTGGATATTCCTTATATCTATGTTGCTGGCAATCATGATTGGCATTATGAGGGTATGGAAGGTCCATTGGAAGATTTAAGGGACACATGGATAAATAAAAGATTGCTTTCCTTGTATCAAGGCAATCATCCATTAATGGCGGCATATGATGTCAAAGGAATTCGATTCTTGGCCATTGACAATTCTACCTATCAAATAAGTAAGGAACAGTTGAATTTTTTTAAAGAACATGTTGCCAGCAATGTTCCTTTGATACTTTTGGTGCATATACCTATGTACGCTCCAGGGAAATCCATTGGTTTTGGATGCGGTAATCCGGATTGGGGAGCTTCTTCCGATAGAAATTTTGAGTTGGAAGGACGACTTAGGTGGCCAGAATCGGGACATTCCAAGACGACCTTTAATTTTCATAAGGCAGTGTTTTCGGCACCAAATCTCATGGGTATATTTTCAGGACATATTCATCGATTTTCATTGGAATCGCTAAAGGGAAAACCTCAAATAGTAAGCGATGATAATGCCAGTGGAGGATATTTGGATGTAAATTTTATGCCCTTGGAACCAAAGGATCGGTCTCTTATTTTTTAGGATTCAAATTTTCGCAATTAAAGTTTTGAAGAGTGAATGTATAATAGTTAAAAAGAAAGAATGTTTGGAATCTATCATCAATTGAACGTAAAAAATTACGCTATAAGGTTAATCCTATGTTTGTCTCTGGGATTTGTGACTTTAATGGCAAATGGTCAGACCAAGAAATACGATATTGTTATTTATGGCGGAACTTCCGCAGGTGTAGCCGCTGCCCTGCAGAGTAGTAGAATGGGCAAGTCCGTAGTGCTTATAGAACCTACCAATCGTATAGGAGGTCTTACCACTGGGGGCCTTGGCCAGACAGATATTGGGAACAAGCAGGCCATTGGTGGGATTTCCAGGGAATTTTATGAGAACATCAAAAAATATTACGACAATCCCAAAAATTGGAAATGGGAGAGGAGATCGGAGTACAAGGACGGAGGTCAGACCCGTACCGAAGAGGGGGAACCGACCATGTGGACCTTTGAACCTTCGGCAGCTCTTGAAGTATATAGGGCCTTGATGGACAATGAGAAAATAAAAATGGTATACAACGAACGGTTGAACCGGGAAACGGGAGTCAAAAAAGTAGATGGCAAAATTGAGTCGATCACCATGGAAAGCGGCAAGACCTTTAAGGGGAAGGTGTATTTGGACACCACTTATGAAGGGGATCTTATGGCTTCTGCCGGGGTTTCCTATGCCGTGGGCAGGGAAAGCAACGAGGAATATGGGGAGACCTTGAACGGGGTACAGGCCAACAGCATAAATACCTCCTTGACTGGGCTTGTTTCAAAAAATGCCTTCAACCACAATTTTATTCCCGGGGTGGATCCCTATGTCATAAAAGGGGATCCTACAAGTGGCCTTTTACCAAATGTCAATGAAAAACCGGGTTTGGAGGGCGAAGGCGATAAAAAGATTCAGGCCTACTGCTTTAGGATGTGCCTGACCGATCATCCGGAAAACCGTATCCCCTTCCAAAAGCCAGCAAATTATGATGAGGTGAATTATGAACTGCTTTTTCGTAATTACGAGGCCAGAAAGGGTCCCATTAGGGAGATGTATGGCTATGGAAGTTCGTTATTGCCTTGGATAAACTCAAGTATGCCCAATAGAAAAACGGATACGAACAACAAGTTTGGCTTTTCTACCGATTATATCGGCAGGAACTATGACTATCCAGAGGCCTCCTATGCGGAACGTGAAAAGATCATAGAGGAGCATAGGAACTACCAGATGGGGCTTATGTGGACTCTGGCCAATCATCCAAGAATTCCGGAAGAAGTGCGTGAAGAAGCTTCCAGATGGGGTACTACCAAGGATGAATTTGAAAGGGCCGATGGGTGGCAGCAACAACTTTATGTACGGGAAGCCAGGAGGATGATCAGTGATTACGTGATGACCCAAAAAAATTGTGAGGCATTGGTAGTGGCCGAGGATGCCATAGGATTGGCCGCCTATGGTATGGATTCCCATAATGTACAGCGATATGTGGATGCCAATGGTTTTGTTCAAAATGAGGGCAATGTAGAGGCACATGGCTTTAAGCCCTATCCCATTAGCTACAGGTCCTTGGTGCCCAAAAAGGAAGAATGTACCAACCTAATTGTACCGGTCTGTGTAAGTTCCACACACATTGCCTTTGGATCTATCCGTATGGAGCCGGTATTTATGGTCCTGGGGCAATCGGCGGCTACAGCAGCAGCTCTGGCCATAGATGGCAATACCCATGTTCAGGATGTGCGCTATGCCAAACTAAAGGAGCAACTCCTTAAAGATGGTCAAAGAATAAAATAAGTTGTAATTTCCCACTAGACCCAGTTCAACAACCAAAAAAATGAAGCAAAAAAGACAGCCTTTTAATTTTACCCTTATCCTGGTATTTGTTGGAATGATTGGACTCACAGGGTGCAAACAGTCCGTAGAAAAGAGTAGCACGGTAGCTACGGCAGATATCATTATTTACGGTGGTACTTCCGCGGCTATTTCCGCGGCGGTGGAAGCAAAGCGGTCCGGGAAATCGGTTGTTGTGGTGTCGCCCGATACCCATTTGGGGGGGCTGTCCTCGGGTGGGCTGGGCTTTACCGACACAGGGGATAAGAGTGTTATAGGTGGGCTGGCCAGGGAGTTCTACCATAGGGTCTGGCAACATTACAATACGGAAGAGGCCTGGGTCTGGCAAGAAAAAGAGGAATATGGCAATAAGGGTCAAGGTACCCCTGCCATGGACGGGGAGAACAGGACCATGTGGATCTTTGAACCACATGTGGCGGAAAAGGTATTTGAGGAGTTGGTACGGGAAGAACAGATCAGGGTAGATCGTGATGAATGGTTGGATAGGGAAAACGGGGTAAAGATGAAGGATGGAAACATAGTTTCAATTACCACCCTATCAGGAAAAACGTATTCAGGTAAAATGTTCTTGGACACTACCTATGAAGGGGATCTAATGGCCGCAGCAGGCGTTAGTTATCATGTGGGCAGGGAAGGCAGGGAAGTTTATGGGGAAGAATGGAATGGGGTGCAGACCGGGGTCTTGCACCATAAGCATTGGTTCCGATCGGACATTTCCCCTTATGTAGTTCCAGGAGACCCTAGCAGTGGTCTTTTGCCCAAGGTGTCAGGAGAGAATCCTGGTGAAAGGCACAGCGGTGATGATAAGATCCAAGCCTATTGTTTTAGAATGTGTATGACAGATCATCCTGAAAATAGGATTCCTTTTCCAAAACCAGAAGATTACGATTCCTTGAATTATGAACTCCTGGCCCGGGTCTTGGAAACGGGAAGAAAGGATTGGTTCGAAAAGTTTGATCCCATACCAAACCACAAAACCGATACCAATAACCACGGTCCTTTTAGTAGTGATAACATTGGTATGAATTACGACTATCCGGAGGCCACTTATGAAAGAAGAAATGAGATCATAAAGGAGCATGAAAATTATCAAAAGGGATTGCTCTGGTTTGTTGCCAATGACCCTAGGGTACCGGAAGATATACGGACCGAAATGCAAAAATGGGGTTTGGCCAAGGATGAATTTATAGATAATGACCACTGGCCACATCAGATATATGTAAGGGAGGCCAGGCGTATGGTCGGGGAGTTTGTCATGACAGAGAAGGAGCTTTTAAAGAAAAGTCCCACTCCCAATCCGATCGGTTTGGGATCTTATACCATGGATTCACATAATGTACAACGCTATGTAACACCTGAGGGCTTTGTACAGAATGAAGGGGATATAGGGGTGGGGACCAATGGTCCTTACACCATTTCCTATGGATCTTTGGTGCCAAAGAAGGAAGAATGTAAGAACCTCCTGGTGCCGGTTTGCGTTTCTTCGAGCCATATCGCCTTTGGCTCTATTAGAATGGAACCTGTATTTATGATTTTGGGTCAATCGGCTGCTGCTGCGGCCGTGTTGGCAATTGATGAAAATACTGCTGTTCAGGATGTTGATTACCATAAGCTTAAAGACGTTTTGCAGGCTAAGGGTCAAATTGTGGAATGATGTTGTCTTATATTTATGGTAGTATAAAATTATAATAGTAATTTCTCCAAATTAATGAAATAACAAAATGACTTATTCCAAATTATTTTTAAAGCATGCCTCTATATTCGCTATTGTAGGTCTTCTGACATTTCCTCTTGCTTCCCAAACCCCAAAAGGGGAAAAAGAGGGAGGAAAAATGTTGAATTATATTTTTGAAGGAGGAAAAGAAGGTTATCAGTGTTTTCGGATTCCTGCGGTGGTCACTACGGTAAAGGGTGCTATCTTGGCTTTTGCGGAGGGTAGGAAAAATGGCTGTAGCGATACCGGAAGTATCGATTTGGTAATGAAGCGGTCAACAGATGGAGGTGAAACTTGGGGTAAATTGGAAGTACTGTGGCACGATGAAGGAAATACCTGCGGAAACCCTTCACCTGTAGTAGATCGTACAACAGGGGATATTTTTTTATTGTCTACCTGGAATTTGGGAGAAGACCATGAATCGGAAATTATAGCCCAAAAGAGCAAGGACACTCGTAGGGTATTTGTGCTAAAATCTGAAAATGACGGTAAGAGTTGGAGTAGGCCTGTGGAAATCACTACCGATGTAAAACTACCCAATTGGACATGGTATGCCACAGGACCAGGGTCGGGTATTCAAATTCTTGGAGGCAAGTATAAGGATAGGTTGGTGATAGCCAGTGATCATATTGAGGCGGTAACCAAAAAGTATTATTCACATACCATTTTTTCCGATGATCACGGTGCTACCTGGGAGTTGGGAGGAAGTACTCCCCTTGATCAGGTAAACGAATGTGAGGTAGTGGAACTTTCCGATCACAGACTCCTGCTCAATATGCGTAATTATGATCGGCAGATGAGCAGCAGACAACTTGCCTATAGCGATGACGGAGGGGAATCGTGGAAGGATATGTACCATCATGAGTCTTTGATAGAACCAATTTGTCAGGCCAGTACCTTGCGATTTGATTTTATGGGTCAGGTTTATATCCTTTTCGCCAATCCGGCCGATATTAAAAATAGAATAAATATGACGCTGAGGCTTAGTAGCGATGATGGAAAATCTTGGCCCATTGAAAAACAAATATTCCCAGGCCCTTCGGCTTATTCGGATTTAACAGCTAGGGATGGGGAAAGTCTTGGTATTTTGTACGAAGGTGGACGGGACAGTGCCTATCAGGGAATCATATGGGAGACAGTAAATATAAGGGAACTCCGTGGGAAGTAATGCCCTTAAGGCAGATCTATTGGAGAGCAAAGGTTGACGAAAAGTTGAAAAAGACGATAAAATAAAAAAGCCCTTGATAATCAAGGGCTTTTGAGGTGGTGCCTCCAGGAATCGAACCAGGGACACATGGATTTTCAGTCCATTGCTCTACCAACTGAGCTAAGGCACCAAACGCTGTAAGCGGGTGCAAATATAAATTCAAATTTAGGATATACAAACAAAAATGAAAAAAAAGGCTTTTGTTTTTTTAAGTTTTTTGATCTTTACAGTATGAACTTGATTGTAGATGTGGGTAATACCCTAATAAAAATGGCGGTTTTCGATAGTGATAAAATCATTTCCTATCGAAAAATTCCAATGGCAGATTTTGCAAAAAATGTGAAATCAATTTTTTCCGAGTACTTTCTCATACAAAATGCCATTGTTTCCAACGTAGGAGCAATTGGCCATGAGGAAATAGCCATGTTATGCGTCTTTTGTAAAGTTCATGTCCTTAGTTCCACCTCCAAAACCCCTTTTAAAAATTCCTATGCCACTCCCCAGACCCTAGGTGTAGACCGGATTGCCCTGGCTACAGCAGCCTTTTATCATAACCCTAAAGGAAACACCTTGGTCATAGATGCGGGCACTTGTGTTACCTATGATGTAGTTAACGACTACGGAGAATATTTGGGCGGAGCCATATCACCGGGAATAACCATGAGATACAAGGCCATGCACGAACAAACTTCCAAATTGCCTTTGTTGAAAAAAAAAGCCATTGTGGATTTTATTGGAAACACTACTGAAACAAGCATGCATAGTGGTGTAGTCAACGGTATTTGCAATGAAATTGATGGGGTTATTGATCAATATCGGGGTAGATTTGTCAATTTAACAGTTATTTTAACAGGAGGTGATGCTCAATTTTTGTCAAAACGATTAAAAAATACCATATTTGCGCATTCTAAATTTCTCCTGTTGGGGTTATACCATTTGTTAGAATACAACAAGCGCTAGATGATCAAAAATATTATTATTGCAATTTTATGCATAACTTCGGTAAGCATATATGCTCAGAATAGTACTGCTTCCCCTTATTCCTATTTTGGTGTTGGGGATTTAAGGGCTACAGGCACAGTGGAGAATCAAATGATGGGCGGGTTGAGTGTTTATACGGATAGTATTCACATTAGCCTTAATAACCCCGCTGCATATAGTAAGCTGAGGTTGACGACCTATACTGCAGGGATGTCCCGAAAAAATTACAGGTTTGAAAGTAATGATCTAAAGGAAAATGCCTCTATCTCAAATTTGGACTATTTGTCTTTAGGGTTTAATCTGGGCAAGGGCTTTGGTTTTGGCTTTGGTATTATGCCCTACTCATCCGTAGGGTACAATTTTCAATCCGAAAGAACTTCTTCCCAAGGATCGGTATTGGAATCGTTTAACGGTGAAGGAGGGTTAAACCGGGTGTATATCTCTGTTGGATATGAACTTTTCAAAAACCTAAGTATAGGAGTTACCAGTAATTTTAATTTTGGGAACCAGAATACCAATAGCTATCAGACTATTGAAGATGTGCAGTTAGGGTCTTTCAATAGGATAGAATCTAGAATAAAGGGCTTCGACTTTAATTTTGGAGCTAGTTTTACACCGACCATCGACGAAAAACATACTCTTTTTACCAGCCTTGTAATAAACACCCAGGCCAATTTGGTTTCCGAAAATACTAGGACCATAGGTTCCTTTTCCACTGTTAGTGGTAGGGATATTGAAGTTTTGGAAGTGGATTTGGAAGCGCAGGGTTTGGCGCGTACAGGGGTGCAGATCCCAACCACCGCCACATTGGGGTTAGGTTATGGCCAGGATAGAAAGTGGTTCTTGGGGGCCGAGTACAGTTTTCAGGGATTGAGCTCTTTTGAGAACGAGCTTTCGCCTTCCAGTAATTTGGAATACAAAAATGCCCAGACCTACCGGCTTGGAGGATATTATATCCCCGATTACACTTCATTTACAAGTTATTTGAAAAGGGTTACCTATAGGGCCGGAGCAAAGGCCTCCAAATCGGGAATAGTGGTAGATAATAAGGAGATTAATGATTTTGGCATAACTTTTGGAATAGGTTTACCACTGGGACGTAATCTTTCAAATATTAACCTTGGCTTTGAACTTGGAAAAAGAGGAACCAAATATGGGGACTTGGTTGAGGAAAATTATTTCAAAGTTAATGTGGGCCTATCATTAAACGATAAATGGTTCATACCGAGAAAAATTAATTAAAAATTATTACTTTAACCACCTTAAAAATAAACAGACAGATGAAAAAGAAACTCTACATCACAGCGATTGCCGCCATGGGATATGTGGGTTTAGGGCTTTCCCAAGCTCAAAATCCGGAGTGTATGACCAATCTTTCCATTTACACCGAACATGTGAAAGTTAAGAATTATGAGGCTGCCTATACACCATGGAAAATGGTATACGAAAATTGTCCTACCTTAAATTGGGCCAATATTTTATATGGGGAACGAATATTAAAGGATAGGTTAGGGAAATCTACCGGTGCAGATAAGACGGCCAATATCACGGCCTTAATAGAGTTATATGATAATAGGGCAAAATACTTCCCTGCCAAGACAGACCTTGCCGAGACCATTATAGATAAGGTTTTGTTGAAGTATGATGAAAAAATGATTACCGATGAGGAAATCTATACTCAACTAGACAAGGCTTTTACAGAGGATAAGGCAAATTTTAAAAATCCTAAGGCGCTATACTTATATTTCTCCAGCTTGGTAGATCTAAACAGTGCCGGTAAAAGGGATTTGGAGGAAGTTTTTGAGAAATATGACAATATTACCGAAAAAATTGAAGAAGAAAATGAAAAGCTTACAGAGGTTATAACGAAACTTCTTCCTAAAGAAGATGCGGGTACCTTGACTTCAAAAGAGAAAAAACAATTGAGCTCTTATAATAGTTATTCTGAAAGTTATGGTAAAATAGCTGAAAGTATTGATAGCAAATTGGGTGCTTTGGCCAATTGTGAAAACTTAATTCCTTTGTACAAAAAGAATTTTGAATCTAAAAAAGGAGATATAACCTGGATTAAGAGAGCTGTAGGAAGAATGTACAGTAAAGAGTGTACTGAAGATCCATTGTTCAAACAACTTTTTGAAGTGCAGTTGGCTTTGGAGCCATCAGCCAGTGCATATATGTATGGTGGGGCACTTAAGAATAATGCTGGTGATACCAGTGGGGCCATTGCAGATTTTAACAAGGCATTGGAGCTGGAAACCGATTCCAAGAAAAAATCCAACATCGCATATAAAATAGCTACTAGCTACAGAAGAGGTAGTAAGTCTACGGCTAGGAGTTATGCGCAAAAAGCAATAGATGCCAATCCTTCCAACGGTAAGGCTTATTTGTTGATTGCCAGTTTGTATGCCAGTAGTGCCAATGAATGTGGTAGTACCCCTTTCGAGAAAAGGGCTATCTACTGGAAGGCTGAAGATTTGGCCCGACAGGCAGGTCGTGTGGATCCGGCCCTAAGTGGCAGGGCAAGTCAGGCTGCTGCAAGTTACAGAGCCAAGGCACCGTCCAAAACGGATATATTTAACTCCGGTATGGCCGGTAAAACAGTAAGTTTCTCATGTTGGGTAGGTGGTAGTGTAAAAGTGCCCAACCTATAAGATGAAAAAAAGAAATTTATATAATTTAAGGAGCATTGCCATAGTTTTATCTATGGCAATGCTTTTTTTTTCCTGTGCCGATAATTATAAGAGAGTTGGGGACGAGGCAATTAAAAAGATATTTCCAAGTGCGGTTGCTGAGGACTTTACCCTAACTTATACGGAGACCGATGAGCTTGAAAAAAATGAAGGGGTAGTTGCCGCACATATTGTTGCCGTGTTAAAAAGCCCGGTCAGCAATGAGTTTGATAACCAGCCTTTTCCCTATACAACATTTCCCGAGGGACTTGTTTTGGAGTTTTTTGACGAAAAAGGTGAAAAGAGTACGGTTACGGCAGATTATGGAATTATTTATTCCAGTACTAATTTAATAGATTTGCAAGGTAATGTGGTGATGGAATCCAGTGATGGTAAAAAACTGGAAGCACCACAATTATATTGGGATAGGGCCAATGATTGGATTTTTACCCAGCGGAAATTTAAATACACCAATCCAGAGGAAGGAACCATAATGGATGGCGAGGGAATGGACTTTAATAGGAATTTTACCTTTTTTAATGCCAATAAGACCTATGGATATATGAGTATAAAAGAAAAGAAGATAGAAAATGATTAAGATTTTAAGATATACGGAGTACCTTTATTTGGCTGTGGCCGTAGTTTCCATTTTTGAAATTTACGAACAGTGGAACATAGATAGGCAAAGGGCTTATTTATTTGTTTTCTTTGCGATAGTTTCTATAGGGATGTTCATTTTTAAAAAAACCTACAGGAAAAGGTTCGAGGAGCGTCAAAAAAACAATAAACAATAATCTTGGAGGCATATAGTGTCATTATCATTGTTATTTCATTACTGTTTTCGGCCTTTTTCTCAGGAATGGAAATAGCCTTTATTTCTGCGAATAAAATTCATATAGAAATAGAAAAAAAACAGGAAGGCTTTATGCCTAAGGTGCTGACCCGCCTTACCAAAAAACCTTCCAAGTTTATTGCTACCATGCTAATTGGTAACAATATAGCCTTGGTGGTCTACGGACTTTTTATGGGAGACCTGCTTATGAACCTATTTGCAGGAATCGAGGCGGATCCAAGTGGATTCTTAAGTTTAATGCTTACGGATTTCAGCTTGGTGACCCAAACCGTTATCTCTACTTTGATTATTTTATTGACGGCCGAGTTTTTGCCCAAGGTGTTATTTCAGATTTATAGTAATACCATGCTCAGGATATTGGCAATTCCCGCCTATATTTTTTATGTATTATTCTCTGTAATTTCGGATTTCGTTATTTGGATTTCCGATATAATTCTTAAAGTGCTCTTTAAAACAGATGGGGATGAGGTGCAATTGGCATTTAGTAAAATAGAATTGGGAGATTATATTACCGAACAAATGGAGGCTGTGGAGAAGGAAGATGAGGTGGATTCTGAAATACAGATTTTCCAAAATGCCTTGGAGTTTTCTGGAGTTAAGGCCAGGGAGGTAATGGTGCCAAGAACCGAGATTGCGGCAGTGGAACTTCATGAGACCCCTAAAAATTTGGCAAAACTTTTTACGGAAACAGGCTACTCCAAAATTCTTGTATTCAAGGATACCATAGACAACATTATTGGTTATGTGCATTCCTATGAGCTTTTTAAGAAACCCAAAACCATAAAAAGTATCCTGCTGCCAGTGGAGTTTGTGCCGGAAACAATGCTCATCAATGATATTCTTAATATTTTGACCAAAAAAAGGAAAAGCATCGCGGTGGTTCTGGATGAGTATGGCGGTACTTCTGGGGTAATGACGGTCGAGGATATCGTGGAGGTACTTTTTGGCGACATAGAGGATGAACATGATACCACCGATTTGTATGAGGAGCAGATAAATCAAAACTCCTATAAGTTTTCGGGGAGGTTGGAAGTGGATTATATTAATGAACAATACAAATTGGAGCTTCCGGAAAGTGATGAGTACGAAACCTTGGGGGGGTTGATCATTAATGAAACGGGCGAGATCCCAGAGAAAAACTCAGAGATTAAGGTTGGTAATTTTCTTTTTGCAGTGTTGGAGGTTTCAAGTAATAAAATAGATATGGTATCCTTGATGGTGCTTGATGATGAATAGGTATTTAAGGTTTTTTTTAGTTTTTATTATTTCAAAAGAAAGTAGTAATTTCGCCTCCCGATAGTAACGGGATAAATATAAACAATTTACATAATGGCAATTTTAGAGAATATAAGGAAACGAACTACCGTTTTAATTTTAATTATTGGTTTGGCTTTGTTCGCATTCGTAATTTCAGGGGTGTTTAGCAGCAATGACATGGGTGGTGGAAAGGTTGGTTCTTCCGTAGCCGAGATCAATGGGGATGAAATTTCCATAGATCAATTTAGAAGGAATGTGGAGGCGTATTCTAGAATGGCCGGCCCTACTGCTTCTTCCATGCAATTGGTCAATCAAGTATGGGATAGGGAAGTGAGAAATACCATTCTTGACCAACAATTTGAGGAGTTGGGTATTAATATTGAACAGGATCAGATAATAAATTATATTAAGACCATTCCTTCCTATGTTCAAAATCCCGAATTTCATAATGCCAGCGGTGTTTTCGATGAAAACAAGTTTAGGGAATCCGTAGCCGATTGGAAGGCAAACAATCCAGGTCGCTACGCTTTGTGGTTACAGGATGAACAGGCCATTATACAGAATGCCAAGGAACAGACTTATTTTAACCTTATAAAAGCAGGTGTTGGTTCCACCCTGAAAGAAGGGGAATTGGATTATAAGTTGGCCAATGATAAAGTGGATATTAAGTATGTGCGCGTACCTTTTACCTCCATTCCGGATTCATCCATAGCGGTTACCAAGAAAGAGATAGAAGCGTATATCAATGATCACAAAAAGGATTATAAACAAGACAAGGCCAGAGATCTTGAATTTGTCTATTTCGAGGAAAAAGCTTCTTTGGAAGATGAAAATGCTGTAAAGGAGGAAATTACAAAACTTTTGGAGGACCGCGTTGAGTACAATGCTCAAAAGGATACCAACGATACCATTAAAGGTTTCAGGAATACTACGGATATGGTTGCCTTTTTGGACAGAAATTCGGATCTAAAATACGATACCATTTATAAGGCTAAGAAAGATCTGCCTGCTAAATTTGCGGATACCCTTATGTCCTTGGAAAAGGGAGATATATTTGGGACTTATCGCGATGGGGATTACTTTAAGGTATCCAAAATGATGGATAGAAAGGTAAATGGTACGGTAAAATCCAGTCATATCCTAATATCTTATGTAGGCGCTCAACGTGCCAATCCGGAGGTTACCCGAACCAAGGAGGAGGCTGAGAAAAAAGCTAAGGAATTGTTGAGGGAGGCAAAGCGGACCGGAACTGTTTTTGCAGAATTGGCCAGGGATAATTCGGACGGACCTTCCGCCCCCCAGGGCGGCGACCTTGGATATAACCAGGAAGGTGTAATGGTAGCACCGTTTAACGACTTCACATTTAGTAATCCGGTTGGAGCCATAGGTATGGTTGAGACGGATTTTGGGTTTCATATCGTTAAGATAGATGACAAACAGGATATTGTTAGAATAGCCACTTTGGCAAGGGAAATTGAACCATCCGAAGAAACTATCAATACTTTGTTCACCGAGGCAACCAAATTTGAAATGGAAACCACCTCCGATAAGGATTTTGCGGTGGCTGCCAAAGAAAGTAACTTCGTGGTTAGGCCGGTAAATAAAATTAAGGAGATGGATGAAAACCTGCCAGGACTTTCGGCCCAACGTGCCATCGTCCAATGGGCTTTTAACGAAGACACCAAGTTGGGCGAGGTTAAAAGGTTCAACATAAATAACGGATATGCCGTTGTGAGGCTGACTGCAAAATACGCAGAAGGATTGATGAGTGTGGAAGACGCTTCGGCTTTAGTGCTTCCAAAATTGAGAAAGGAAAAAAAGGCGGCACAGATCATAGAAGCCAATAAGGGTAAAACTATGGATGAATTCGCCAAGGATAATAATGTTATAGCTTCTACAGCCTCTGCATTGACCATGAAATCCCCTATCATACCAGGTGCGGGATCGGAAGCTTTTGTTGTTGGTACTGCCTTTGCTATGGAGCAAGGAGCTACCTCTGGTTTAATCAAGGGGGATAGTGGCGTATATATGCTAACGGTTACCAAAAAAGAAGAAGCGGCCAAATTGGATAATTACAGCACTTATGCCAATAATTTACAGGCAGGTGCTGCGGGTAGAGTAAATTTTGCTGTATACAATGCCTTAAAGGAATCTTCGGTTATAGAGGATAAAAGAGCAATTTTTTATTAGTATGGCGAAAGTTCTTCATAAAACGATAAAGCCTCCCACATATGGGAGGCTTTATCGTTTTGGTAGTTTGGTTTCATTTCAATGGGAACAATCTTGTACCTTAATTCTTTAGGCCTATTTTACCATTTTTGAATAGGGAATAACGGTGTTATATCCCTTTTCCCTAAAGTAATCTGGAGCGGTCTTGTTGCCTGTTGCCAAAATAAAATCCCCGCCCCAGGCTCCCAAACTCTTTATGGCCCCCTTGTAATCAGGAAACAATCGTTCTTTTACCATGGGCATTCCAAGGATTTCACTTAAGATTAGTTCGTGTTTTTTAATTAGTTTATCAAATTGGGACAGCCGGGTACAGGTTAAAATTCTTTGGGTAATACTATTAATCTGGGATATTGTGGAAAAGCGGTTGAATTCCTTCTTGCGATATTGGGCAATACCCTCCCTGCTGTTTTGTTTTTGATTTAGATAAACAAAGTACAGGTTGTTTTTAAACGGAGGGTTAAAGGTTGCTGACTGTACAATAGGAGTCTTGTTCTTTAATTGGTAAGTTATGGGCGAATTGTTTTGTGCACAGGCAATGTCGTAACCACTACCGGAAAAGGCATTCCAAAGTAGGGTGTAAGCATCGATTTGGGCCCATTGGGCAATGTTGTTGATCAAGGTGGATGACGACCCCAAACCCCATTGTCTTGGAAAGTTCAAGGCCGTGGAAACCTCATAACCTTGGTCGGCGCTTAAAAACTTGGGGTTCAATTTTCTGGCTTCCGTAAGAATTTTATTAAGGGTGCCCGAAATATCCAAGGCCTCTTTGGAAACGGCATTTTGGGAAATTGGGTGCAAACCCTCCAATTCATATATGCTTTCAAACCAAGGCTTGCCCTTTTCGTCCAAACTTTTCCATGTCAACAGATTGTTGTCTCCAATCTCTTTTACTGAAAGGGATTGTCCGTATAGAGTGGGTACCGCCAAACTTTGGGCACCATCCAAGACCAGATACTCTGCGGTAATCAATAGTTTTCCGTTACTGTAATATTGTTTTGTCATCTTTTGTTTCTCAGCTCTTCAAAGGCTTCCACTACCGCGCTATGGGAGGCTGTATGCCTTTTAAAATAGTCTACCAAGCTTAATTTCTCATCTTCCGTTGCGCCCAATTGATTCAATATATTCAATAAATGCATTTTCATATGCCCTTGTTGTATACCCGTGGTTACCAAAGAGCGTACCGCACCAAAGTTTTGGGCGAGTCCGGCAACGGCTATAATTTGCATTAGTTCTTTTGCGCTAGGATTTTGTAAAATTTCCAAGGCAAGTTTTACCAATGGATGCAATCTGGTTAGGCCACCCACCGTTCCTAGGGCCATGGGAATTTCTATCCAGAATCTAAATATTCCGTTTTCTATACTGGCGTGTGTAAGACTGGTATAGCGCCCATCTTTGGAAGCATAGGCATGTGCTCCTGCTTCTACTGCCCTAAAATCGTTTCCTGTAGCCAAAACTACGGCATCAATTCCATTCATGATCCCTTTGTTATGGGTTACGGCCCTGTAGGGCTCCACTTTGGCAATATTAACGGCACGGACCATTTTTTTCGCAAAATCTTCTGTGGTAATTCCATGGTGGCCTTTTAAGTCGGAAACTGGACAACTAACCTCTGCCCGTACCACACAATTGGGGATATAGTTGGAAAGAATGCTCATGACTATTTCGATATCCTTCTCGCCATCGGAAAAGGGACCATATTGCTGTGCTTCCTCCTTTAGGCATTGAGCGAACCCTTCCAAACAGGAGTTTATGAAATTTGCCCCCATGGCATCCAAGGTTTCAAAAGTGCAATGTAATTGGAAATAGTTATCCAGTTCGGATGTTTTATCCCGTAATTCAATATTCTTGATTCCACCGCCTCGTTTTTCCATGTTTTTAACAATGGGAGCAACACTGCTGATCAATCTTGGCCTTACATGCTTGAAAAATTTGGTAAGTTTTTCTATATCGCCCTGGTACATAAAATGTACTTGACCTACTTTTTCCGTTCCCAGAACGGTAGTCTTAAAGCCCCCACGGGTCTGCCAAAACTTGGCTGCCTTACTGGCTGCTGCAACAACGGAACTTTCCTCAATGGCCATGGGGATGGCGTAAAGCTTATTGTTTATGAGAAAATTGGGGGCAATGCCCAGTGGTAAATAAAAGTTGGTGATGGTATTTTCAATAAATTCATCATGTAAATTCTGTAATTTATCATCCTCGTTCCAATATTGTTTTAGAACGGCAATTGTTTCTTTGGGATGTTGGGTATAATGTTGGGCAATCCAGTTAATTTTGTCCTCTTTGGTCAGCTTGGAAAATCCTTCTATAGGTTTGGTCATTAGGCTTGCGATTTCTTTGTGTAAAGATAGTAATATGGCGTCAATCCACTATACATCTTAAAATAGGTTTCAAAAGGTTAAAAAATGTTATTTTTTTACTGGTAAGTCATTTTCTTTGTGGATTTTTTAGTAAACTTGAAGATTTGAATAAATTTTTGAAAATACTGAAATTATTATTGATGTATTTCAGTAATAATAAATCCAATAAACCTTTGTTTTTGTGAGAAAACCCCCCTTACTATTGCCAATAGTATTTTTTTTGTGTCATTTTTCAGTGCTGATGGCTCAAAACAAACAGCTGTCCCTGCAGGAAATTTATGATGGTACTTTTAGTGTAAAGGGTTTGGATAGATTGCGGTCCTTGAAAAATGGGAAACAATACACCATTTTAAATGTGGATAAGGCAACAGCCACCTCGTCTATAGAAATATATGATTACAAAACCCAAAAAAAGCGTGAAACAATAGTTTCATCCTCAAGTTCGGTACCATATTTTATGTCGTACGAATTTAGTGAAGATGAATCCAAATTATTGTTGGCCACGGCCATTGAGCCTATCTTCAGACGATCTACTTTAGGGATTTACTATGTATACGACCTCAAAACTAAAGATATCTCCGCTGTATCAAGTTCCAAAATCCAGGAACCGTCCTTTTCTCCTGATGGAAGCAAGCTTGCCTATGTTAAGAACAATAATATCTATGTTTGGGATATAGCCACCGATAGTACCACCCAACTTACTAGGGATGGGGTAAAAAATAGGATTATCAATGGGATAACGGATTGGGTCTACGAGGAGGAGTTTGCCTTTGTAAAGGCTTTTGAGTGGAATGCCGATGGTTCTAAATTGGCATTCATAAAATTTGATGAATCCAAAGTTCCGGAATTTTCAATGGACGTTTACGGTTCCGAACTTTACCAGTCCCAAACTGTGTTCAAGTATCCAAAGGCCGGGGAAAATAATTCAGAAGTCTCCCTACATATTGTGGATATGGACACTTACCAAATTACCCGTGCTGATTTAGACGATCCGTATTATATAGCTAGAATTCAATGGACGAAGGATCCCCATTTTCTTAGCGTCCAGGTTTTGAACCGTCACCAGAATCAATTAAGGCTATTTACGGTAAGTACAATAAATAATACCAGCAGTCTTTTGTTGGAAGAAACCGATGATGCTTATGTCACTGTTACGGACGATCTAACATTTTTGGCCGATGACAGCTTTGTTTGGACGAGTGAGAAGGATGGGTATAAGCACATTTACCTGTATGATGCAGTGGGCAATTTAAAAAATCAGGTTACCAAAGGTCCATGGGAGGTGACCAAGTTTTATGGTTACGACCCAAAGAAAGATCTAATTTATTATCAATCCACGGAAAATGGATCAATGAATCGGGATGTGTATAGCGTGGGTAGCGATGGAAGGGGTAAAAGGCGTCTGACCACCAAATTGGGATGGAATGTCGCCGATTTTAGCGCCGATTTCACCTATTTCATCAATACCTACTCCAGTGCTGCCAATCCCCCTGAATATGCGTTACATAATTCTATGAACGGAAAAAAAATTAAGGATATTTTATTTAATCGGCAGCTAATTTCTAAATTGGAGAATTATAGTATAAATCCAAAAGAATTTTCTACCATTGCCATTAATGGCAATGACTTGAATATGTGGATGATAAAACCTAAAGATTTTGATGTAACCAAAAAATACCCATTATTTATGACCCAATACAGTGGGCCGGGGTCGCAACAGGTGTCCAATAGTTGGCTGAACACCAACGATTATTGGTATCAAATGTTGGCCAATGAAGGGTATATTGTGGTTTGTGTAGATGGCAGGGGAACGGGATATAAAGGATCGGCCTTTAAAAAGGTAACCTATTTGGAACTGGGAAAATATGAGGTAGAAGACCAAATAGCAGCAGCTAAAAAATTAAGTGAACTGCCTTATATCGATGAATCAAGGACGGGAATTTGGGGTTGGAGTTATGGTGGATTTATGTCTACCAATTGTTTGTTAAAAGGAAATGATACCTTTGAAATGGCCATTGCAGTGGCACCGGTAACCTCATGGAGGTTCTATGATTCCATTTATACAGAGCGTTTTATGCGCACGCCCCAGGAAAACCCCAGTGGTTATGATGAAAATTCCCCTTTTAATTATCCAGAGCTTTTAAAGGGTAAGTATTTATTGGTTCATGGTACAGCAGATGACAACGTACATCTGCAAAATTCAATGCGGATGGTAACGGCATTGGTACAGGCCAATAAGCAGTTTGATTGGGCCATATATCCCGATAAAAATCACAGTATAAAAGGTGGTAACACCCGCCTGCACCTGTACACGAAAATAACCAATTTTATAAAAGAAAATCTATAATTCATATCTCTTATCTTATGCAGACAACGGTTAAACAAGCACATCAAAAGGAATTATTTGGCCATCCGGTTGGACTTTACATCTTATTCTTTACTGAAATGTGGGAACGATTCTCCTATTATGGGATGCGGGCTATTTTGGTATTATATTTAATTACGGAGACAACGAATAGGAACCCAGGTTTGGGTTGGACCAATATAGAGGCTCTTTCACTTTATGGTTGGTACACTATGTCGGTCTTTGTGGCGTCTATTCCAGGGGGCATTATTGCGGATAGAATACTGGGACAAAAGAAGGCGGTAATTGTAGGTGCGGTGCTATTGGTGATAGGTCACAGTGTATTGGCCATTGAACAGATGTGGGCCTTTTATACGGGACTTGGTTTTATTGTAGCCGGTGTGGGTATGCTAAAGCCGAACATATCTACCATGGTGGGCGGACTTTATCCTAAAGGTGATATTAGAAGGGATAAGGGGTTTACCATATTTTATATCGGTATAAATATAGGTGCATTCCTTTCCAGTTTAATTGTTGGTTATGTAGGAGAGGTGTATGGTTGGCATTATGGATTCGGATTGGCCGGTATTTGTATGCTTTTGGGACTAATACAGTTTGTTCTTGGCCAGAAATATCTGGTGGGTGTGGGCGACTTTCTTGGGAAATCTGCCAATGTGGAAGATCAAGAGGCTTTAACGAGACCACTTAATAAAACAGAAAAGGACAGGGTAATTGTTTTGATCCTCTCTTTCTTAATGGTAATCGTATTTTTTGGAGCGTTTGAACAAGCAGGTGGATTAATGAATATCTATGCTTCGGAGAAAACCAATAGAATGTTGATGGGTTGGGAGGTGCCTGCTTCATGGTTCCAATCTCTTAACGCCTTCTTTATTATTGTGTTAGGAGCCCTGGTGGCCAATTTCTGGGCGGGTCGTAAATTGAAGGGAAAGGAAGCGTCTTCCCTTTTTAAAATGATCGTTGGACTGATTATTATGGGCACTGGATTTTTATTTATGACGGCGGCAACTGCCCAGTTTGAAAGTTCTGGATCTTCTGCCATGTATTGGTTGGTGCTGGCGTATTTGTTCCATACTGTGGGCGAGTTGAGCCTGTCTCCAGTTTCGCTGTCGTTTGTAACCAAATTGGCTCCTGCCAAATATGCTTCCTTGATGATGGGCCTATATTTTGCAACAACAGGTTTTGGAAATAAATTGGCGGGATTGCTGGGAGAATCCGCTTCACATCTTGGAGAGTATACGGTATTTACAGGAATTGCCATTTTCTGTATTCTTTTCGGATTGCTTATTAGGGTTTTCTTGAAAAAATTGAAGGCGTTGACACATGGTGCAGAAGATAATGAGAAGAGAATTGTACACGAATAACATAAATCGCCAATTTGTATTTTGATCTTTTGGGTTTTTGAATAGAGGGATAAGGTTGTTGTATTGTTCAATACAGCTGTAAGTTGTCATTAATCCTAAATTAATAATTTGTAATACAGTGGTATATGAATACCGATATTGAAAATTTATTTAAGGACAAAGTTCTGGGGCATCCAACAGGACTATTTGTGTTGTTTTTTACCGAAATGTGGGAGCGTTTCTCCTTTTACGGGATGCGTATTTTATTGGTGTTATTTTTAACAGCACCCATTGTGAGTGACAATCCTGGGTGGGAATGGCCAAGGGAACACGCTCTGGCCTTAATTGGAACCTACGCTTCCCTTTTGTATTTAACACCTATAATTGGTGGATGGGTAGCGGATAAAATAACAGGTTACAGGGTGGCAGTCGTCATAGGATGTTTAATTATGACTTTGGGCCATGTTGCCATGACCATTGAAACTACGGCCGCTTTGTATCTTGGCCTTGCCCTGTTGGTTGTTGGTACAGGGTTCTTTAAGCCCAATATAACATCCATTATTTCTGAAATGTACCATGGTAAGGAATCTAAAAAGGATGGTGCCTATACCATATTTTATATGGGTGTTAACGCCGGTGCCTTTTTTGGAATGATGCTTTGTGGGTATTTGGCCGAGAATTATGGATGGTCATGGGGCTTCGGGCTAGCTGGGATTTTTATGATGCTTGGAATGCTCCAATTTTGGCTGGCCAAGGATTTGTTCGGGAATATTGGTGCTAAGCCCCTAAAGAAGGAGGAAATCTCGATATCTACAAATGCAGCAGAGAACGCGGGAAAGGAAGATGGGAATCATGAAATTGAAACCAAGTTGAACCCTTTTAGTCTTTTTGATAAGATTTTGATCGTTTTATCCTCTATTGGTGGATTACTCTATTTATTTAATGATCCCTTGGAAAAAATACAAGGTACCAGTTTGGCGCCTTTTAACATAGGAGGCCTAAGTGGTACCAATGTAATTATCCTATCTTCCCTACTCCTGTTTTTAATCTTATTGGTTACCAGAATTGCCAGATATCTTCCTGTGGTAAGGGATAGAATTATAGCCGTATCAATTTTTGGGTTTTTTACGGTTTTCTTTTTCGCTTTTTTTGAACAGTCCTTGGGGTCTATGACCATTTTCGCTAGGGATTATACCAATAGGGAACTCGTTGGTCAATCGGCCATGGTCTTTAAGGTGGTAGATGCGTTGTTGACAACAGTACCACTGGCAATAATTAGTTGGGTGTTGATTTTATTGGCAAAAAAGACCTTTACCCGTATTGGCTTATCCAATATTGTATTGGCCATCGCCTTTCTTGGCCTTTGGATACTAGTGATCTTTAGATTAACGGATAAATTTTCCCAAGAAGGCAATCAAGTAGATGCAACTTGGTTCGGGATTCTCAATTCATTTTTTATTATAACCCTGGCACCATTTTTTTCCAGATGGTGGGAAAGTAAATATAACCCTAGTGCTGCTATGAAATATGGAATAGGTCTTATTTTATTGGGGTTGGGCTTTGCCGTATTGTCATTTGGAGCATCGGGAATACCTTCTGGGGCGCAGACAGCTTCTGTTAGCATGATATTTTTAATTTTGGCGTATTTGTTGCATACCATGGGTGAACTGTGCATTTCCCCGGTAGGACTTTCCTATTTAAGCAAACTTGTCCCGGCACGTATGATCGGTTTTATGTTCGGAATCTGGTATTTGGCCATTGCAATCGGGCAAAAGGCTGCAGGCACCATGGGAGGAATGATCGATAGGATATCCGAACAATATTCCATAGGGACCTTCTTTTTGATCTTCACCCTAGTTCCCGTGGGTGTTGGACTTATTTCAATTGTTTTAAACCCGCTTTTAAAGAAATTAATGCACGGTATTAGATAACTATTTCAAAGCGTAGTGAAAGGCACCATTTTCTCCCGTATAGTGAAAGGCTAGCTTTTTTTTGTGGCATGTAGCCTTCCATCGTTGTATATAACTTCTATAGTTGCTGCCGTCTGCTATAACAATATTGGGCGCCATCGAATCCAAAAGCCTTTCCAAATTAATTTTAGGGGATTGGGTAAGTACTAAGGTAGAAACATCATGATTTATTGGAAGGGCTATAGTGGTACTATCCAATACAACCATTCTTTTCCCCTCTATGAGATAGCTGTTTTTTAATGGTAGATGTTCCATCGCCAAGATGTTATGGGCAGTGGCATAATCGTTGACCAGTCTTGTCGTGGCTTTGGGGTTGGTGGTATATACGGTTAGTTTTTGTCCTGTTCGGTGGATAATGGCACTATTGCGGGCAATATGGCCTATAACTAAAGTTTCCTCGTTCTGAGCAAGATATCTTAAGCCAAAAACATAGGTTTGAAAACAAAGGATGAAGAACAAGGATACCATGACCCTTTTATAGGTTGCTTTCATAAAGACCGTTACCATTGTTATGATAATACCATAACTTAGGATCAATTGAATGCCATCAAAAGAAATATTTTTAAAAAGAAAGTTTTCCTGCTGTGCAAGAAGACCAATAATCCAATTCATCGCACCTATTAAAGTGTCGTACATAGTTACGAGAACAGATGGTAAACCGTTGGTCAGGGAGAGTGCTATTATCAATATTCCAAATCCCAAAACAAAGGTCAAAAATGGAAGGATCAATAGGCTTGAAATTAAAAACAAACCTGGAAATTGATGAAAGTAATATAGACTTATTGGGAATACACCCAGTTGAGCGGCAATGCTTGCGGAAACCAGTTCCCATCCCTTTTTGACTATCCAATATTGGGGAATCCAAAGCTTTTGTAATAAGGGGTATATCCAGACTATGGCAAAAACAGCGGCATAACTTAATTGAAACCCCACCTGAAATAATAGTAGGGGATCCAGCAATAATAAAATAAAGAACAGTGACAATGCCAGGATATTAAAATGACTTGTAGGTCTGTTCAAGTACAGGGCATAGGCAACAAAAGTAAACATGGTTGTTGCCCTTAGGATAGAGGCGGAGAGTCCCGCCAAGAGGGCAAATGCCCATAAAAGTAATACGATGACAACCAATTTTATGGTTCTTCCTTTTGGAAGGATTTCCACTGGCCTCAATATAAAGTGGAGCAATCCCAAAAGAATTCCGATATGTAAACCGGACAATGCCAAGATATGATAGGCTCCCGCCTCTTTGTAATCGGTATCGATTTCTGAGGTAATTTCATTTCGCTGGCCAAGAAGAAGGGCCTGGATGACACCCAATTCTTCCGTGCCAAACTCCTCTTTTTTTAAATTTCTAATAATGTGCTCCCTTATCTTATAGGCTATTCCATTGATGGTAGCGGAGGCCTTGGGTTTTAGGTAGAAATTCTCCCCTTTAAGTTTTGCCTGATGCGCTATTCCAATATTGGACAGGTATTTTTGGTAATCGAATTGATGCGGGTTTAAGGGAGGGTTAATGGGATGGAGGGTAGTGAAGGCCAGTATTTCGTCATCGACCATAAGGGGGCGGATCGATGAATCAACAGCTATATTTAAAAGTATTTTGCCGGAAACCTTTAAGCTGTCCATACCGCTAACATGGGCCACGTACCTATCCGAAAAGCTATTGGGCTTTAATACTTCCCGAATTTTTAGGGTGTAGATCCTATCTTTGTCAAGATTATGTTGACTGTAGTGCCTGTCAAGATTCCTGGAATCATTAAGGGTTATGCTTAATATACCAATAGCAATGGTCAAAAGCCCAGCGAAAATTGCGAAAAGGGATACGGGCAATTTACGGTAGTATACAAATACAACTCCTAAAAGGATCAATGAAGCCACAGCTAGGAAAAAAGATATTGGAAGGGACGGACGTAGGTAATATCCAGTTAATATTCCAAAGATCAGGCATATAGTAAGCTTTACGGTTGTAAACTGCAGCAGGCGCATCCTACAGGACCCTGGTAGCCTTGATAAAGGCATAGTTCCAATAACCCTCCTGCAAAGAGGAAACGATAACACCTCGGGATGAGGTGGAATGAATGAATTTTATATCATCCCCATCAACCTGGACCACTAGGCCTACATGGTTTATGTTGTTTTTTCTTCTAGAGGTTCCAAAAAAAAGCAAGTCGCCCTTGCTTACCTCCTTTAAATTTATTTTTTGCCCTTCCTCAGCCATTTGATACGAGGCTCTTGGCAATTGAATATCGTGCTCCCCAAAGGCAACATAAAGCAATCCGGAGCAATCCATACCCTTTTTGGTGGTGCCACCAAATTTATAGCGCGTGCCCGAAAATGTCAGGGCGGTATTTATGATCCGTTCGGTTATTCTGCTCGCTGGTTTGTTTATGGATTCACCGCCTCTGGGTGTTTTACCTTTTATTTCGGTTGGTTTTTCTGAAGCTTCCACCGTTATTTTTCTTTCTACACGAGAGGTATTTTTCTTCTTGGCCGCACCGCATCCAACCAGTGAAACAATTAAGAATAAAGAAAGAAATCTTTGAATCATCCAAGTAAAGGTTAGTGCTCTTGGATATCAAATTTAAATAATTAATTTAAAATCCGTCATTTTTTTCAGAAAACCCTTATAGTTGCCTCAGGGTAAATCAACAATAAGTGCTTTTTTTAACCATAGGGTTATGGGTTGCTTTATGGTAAATAATAAAGTTTATAGTTGCTGTTCCACCGACCATTAAAATTTTTCAATGATCCAATTGGGCACTTTCCATAATTAGGGATGCCGCTTTTTCACTGGCACCCTTGCCCCCAAGTTTCTTTTCCAATTCGTAATAGGCCTCAAACTGTTTCTTTCTTTCGGGTCCGTTCAGGATTTTATCGAGCTCCTCGATCAGATTTTTGGTATTCAAGTCGCCTTGGATTAGTTCTTTTACAACCTCTTTGTCCATTATAAGATTTACCAAGGAAATAAACTTCAGGGTAATGATTCTTTTTGCAATTTGATAGGAGATCCAATTGGCACGGTAACAAACTACCTGTGGTATTTTAAAAAGGGCCGTTTCCAAGGTGGCGGTTCCGCTGGTCACTAGGGCTGCATAGGACAGGCTTAATAGATCATAGGTCTTGTTGGAAATTAGACTTACTTGGGACGATTTTAGAAAAGGCTGGTAAAACTCCAAATCCAAACTGGGTGCCCCGGCAATTACAAATTGAAATTTTGGGAAAGATTTGGTAACCGATAACATTAGGGAAAGCATTTTTTGAACCTCTTGTTTTCTACTACCGGGTAAAAGCGCAATAATAGGTCTTTTCAAATCCAAATTATGCTCTTCCCTAAATTCCTGATCGCTGGCCCTTGGAATATCCCCAATGGCATCTATAAGGGGGTGACCAACAAAATTAACGGGATAATGGTGTTTTTTTTCATAAAATTCCTTTTCAAAAGGAAGAATGACATGCATGGCATCTATATCCCTTTTTATTTTGTGTATCCGACCTTCCCGAGAGGCCCATATTTGTGGTGATATATAATAATTGGTCTTAAAATTATTCTTTTTTGCCCAAGAAGCTATTCTAAGGTTGAAGCCGGAATAATCTATAAAGACAATTACATCTGGATTAAAATTGCTTATGTCATCTTTGCAAAAGGCGATATTTTTGAAAATTTGATTGATATTCGATATCACTTCCAAAAAGCCCATAAAGGCCATTTCTTTGTAATGTTTTACCAAGTGCCCTCCTGCTGCTTTCATTAAATCGCCGCCCCAACAACGTATGTCGGCATCCGAATCCTTTTTTTTAAGGGCTTTTATGAGGTTGGACCCATGTAGGTCGCCCGATGCCTCGCCGGCTATGATATAGTATTTCATCCGTTTAGTTTCTGTGGTTTATTGGTAATACTGCCGTTGGTCTTTGGGTGGCCCCATCCCGCGGCCTAAAAGACTTTATAATACAATATTAGCATTGCGGTCAATAGGGTGGCGATCATTACACCCCTTGCCCTATAATCCCTACGAATTTTTAAAAAACCAAAAAAAGCAACCAAATTTAGAATGGCCCCTAGCGCCAATAAACTGCCTACATGTCCCTGTTGTACGGCGGCTTGGTACGTTTCCACTATTCCAAAGTCCGAGAAGAGCAATATATACAGTAAAGTTCCGATGGTATTGGCAATGATGCCAACGGTTATTCCGATTAATATTTCTTTTTTAATCATTTAGCTTCCAATTGTTAATATGTTGAATGGCATGGTGGGCCGTTAGGTCAAATTGGGTGGGGACTACCGAAACGTAATCTTGGGACAGGGCATATTCATCCGTATCCTCTCCCTTGTCCAAAAGTTCAAATTCTCCTGTAAGCCAGTAATATTCCTTGCCATTGGGATTGGTTCTTTTGTCAAATTTCTCTTTCCAGTTGGCCCTTGCCTGCCTGCAAATTTTTATCCCCTTGGGTGTTTTCTTGTCGGTTTTGGGAATGTTGACGTTGAGCACAACCCCCTTGGGGATACCATTTTTTAGGGCTTCCCGGACTATTTTTTGAATAGCTTCCTTGCTGGCTTCAAAGTTGGCGTTCCAGGAATAATCGCAAAGGGAAAAGCCTATTGCCGGTATTCCTTCAATCCCAGCTTCAATAGCGGCACTCATAGTGCCAGAGTAAATGACGTTGATAGACGAGTTGGATCCATGGTTTATGCCGCTAACACATAGGTCCGGTTTTCTGTCCAAGAGTTCCTGCAAGCCAAGCTTAACACAGTCGGCCGGTGTTCCGCTACAACTGTATTCTTCGTTTGCGCCGTTTTCCAGATCTACTTTAATCTTTTTTATATACAGGGTGTTGTCTATGGTTATTGCATGTCCCATTCCCGATTGTGGACTGTCCGGGGCCACTACGATTACCTCTCCCAATTCCTTCATAAATTCAATCAACGCCCTTAATCCGGGAGCTGTAATTCCGTCATCGTTGGTGACAAGGATCAAAGGTTTCGCCATGGTATATAATTTATACTGCAAAAATACGTTTTTAATCTATTATGGCTTTTCGAATTAAGACGGGCGGACACCGAAATTTTACGTTTAAATTGTGAAAATGACAAATTACATCCCAGCTTTGCCACCTGTCCTTGGCAATTGGGATATTAACAAAAGATTAATGGCATATTGGTATAATATGGCACGATTTTTTCGTTATCTTAAGGTAAATGGCATAATAGACCACTTTTAAAAGTCAAAACTTGGATTGCAGTGGTGGTTTGATTAATTTTAGATGATTGTAAGAGTACAAAAAGGAGGGGTGATTACGGTTTTAGAAATTACTCCAAATGTGGAAAAACAATAAAAAAGAATAGATGAAAAGAAATTTAGCCTACGCATTGATTGTCATGCTTGTTGCAGTAGCTTCATGCAGTTTTACCAACAAATCATTTGAAACCGATGATAAGGACAAATTGTTGTTGGATCTAATTACCTATGTATTGGAACGTGGCCATTACCAGCCAAAGGACATTGACGATGATTTTTCCATTAGTGTTTTTGAAGGATTTTTGGATATTTTGGATCCCACAAAGCGTTATTTTTTGGAAAGTGACATTCAGGAATTTGAAAAATATAAGTTTCAGTTGGATGATCAGATAAAGAATACCGATATAACTTTTTTCGATATGGTCTACCAGCGCCTATTGGAGCGAATGGATGACGCCAAAGAAATTTATAAAGAGGTTTTGGATGAACCTTTTGATTACTCAGTGGATGAATCCATAGAGATCAATTACGATGAACAAGGATATGTGGCTTCTCGCAAAGACTTGAAAGAGCGGTGGAGAAAACAATTGAAATATGCCACTTTGGGAACGTACGATTCCAAATTGAATTTGAACAAGGAATCAGACAAGGCCGGTACAGAAGGGGATATGGCTGATGCCTTTGAAGATGACAACAGTACAACCGGACCATTAAGTCCGGAGCAGGCTGAAAAGGCGGCAAGGGAATCTACCAAAAATACCTTGGATGATTATTTCGATTTCGTGGATGATTTGGAACGCAAGGATTGGTTTGTGCAATACCTGAATACCATAGTGGAAGTATTTGACCCACATACATTCTATTTTGCTCCGGATGACAAAGAAAAATTTGATACCAGTATGTCTGGTAAATTTGAAGGTATTGGCGCCCGACTTCAAAAGAAAAAGGATCAGACCAAAATAGTGGAGATTATATCTGGCGGCCCCGTATGGAGAGATCAGCAATTGGAAGTTGGGGATGAGATATTAAAGGTTGGGCAAAACGGGGAAACACCAGTGGATATTGTGGGTATGCGTTTGGATGATGCCATTAAGTTTATTAAAGGTCCCAAAGGTACTGTCGTAGATTTGACTGTTAGGAAAGTGGATGGTTCCCTCGTGGTAATTTCCCTTACCAGGGATGTTGTGGAATTGGAAGAGTCCTATGCCAAATCTGCAGCCGTAATAAAGGGCAACCAAAAATTTGGACTTATCAATCTACCCAAGTTTTATGTGGATTTTGAAGACTATAATGAAAGAAACGCAGCTACGGATGTGGCAAAAGAAGTAGAAAGACTAAAACAGGCCGGAGCTGAAGGCCTAATCCTGGATCTTCGTGATAATGGGGGTGGATCCCTTAAAACAGTTGTTGAAATGGCTGGATTATTTATTAAGGACGGACCCATTGTACAGGTAAGGTCTACCGATAAAAAACCAGAAGTTTATAACGATAAGGACGAGCGTATTCAGTGGGATGGACCTTTGGTGATTTTGGTAAATGAATTATCGGCTTCTGCATCCGAGATTTTGGCCGCGGCCATGCAAGATTATAAAAGGGGAGTGGTGATTGGTAGCAAACAAACCTTCGGTAAGGGGACAGTTCAAAATGTAATCCCCTTGGAGAATATTGTAAGAGGAAATGAGCACGGAGATTTGGGAGCTATAAAACTTACTACCCAAAAATTCTATAGAATTAATGGTGGTTCTACCCAATTGGAAGGGGTTAAGAGCGATGTTGTTGTTCCGGACCGTTACAGTTATATTGATCTAGGGGAGAGGGATCAGGAAAATCCTTTGACCTGGGATAAGATTTCCCCAGCGGAGTATACCCCTTGGGATGGCTATATTGACTATGAGGCCACTATAGCCAATAGTACTAAAAGAATGGCCCAGAACAATCAAATAAAATTGATTGAGGAAAATGCGCAATGGATCAAAAAAGCACAGGATGAAACCGTGGTTTCATTGAAATACGAGGAATATAAGAAAGGATTGGAATTGGATAAGGAAAAGGCCAAGTACTTTAAAACCATTTCGGATTATGATTCCCACCTAACATTTGAATCCTTGCAATATGAAAAGGAATTATTTACCCAGGATTCCGTTTTAAGGGAAAAGCGTGACCGTTGGCACAAGGATTTGGCCAAGGATGTGTATGTGGAGGAAGCGGTCAATGTCTTGCAGGATCTAAAATTGAATAATATAAAGAATTCCAAATTGGCCAGCGTTAAAGGTTAATTATAACTTAATCATAATATAAAAAAACCTGCTCTTAGAGCAGGTTTTTTTATGAATTCCCATAGTGTGCTGCCGATTAAATTGGCATATAATTGTTTAAAAAGTCGATTACCTTGTCTCTCGGCATTTCACAGGGCCTTAGTTGCCCTCCCTTTTCCGAAATATAAAAGTTAAAACTGATATAATCGTTACCTCCCAACGTTTCGGCATATACTTTAGTACTCCTACCTTCATTAAAATCGGTTCGGGTAACGCCATATTTCTTATTTTGAAACAGAACTGTAGAGTAGCCCAAAGGGATGGATTTAATTTGTTTTAAGAGCACGTTGTCTGGAGGATAATGTTTCTGGGGCTATGAACTGCAGGAGAGCATGGAGCATCCCACTTTGTGCCTGGCCCATTCGGGCCGCTTGGCAAACCATTTTTCGGCTTGCGTTTGTTCTTGGTACGGATGTTTTAATAATTGAAATAACTCATCCAACAAGGAGTAATCCCCTTGGTCCGCAGCATCTATCGCCAATTGTGCCATGTAATTTCTTAAAACATATTTTGGGTTTACATTATTCATTTTTTCTGCTCTCTTCCTGTCGTCGATACTTTCCTTTAGCAATCTATTTTTGTAGTGGATAAACCACTGCTTCCATTTTTCAAGGGTGTCGCCCTTAACTTCCTCTTGTGCGTAAAAGGCATCGAACACCGGGGACAAAAAGTCCTCATTTGTGGGACTATCCTTTGTGATACGGCTTAGATTTCTAAAAAAGATGGTCATATCGGTTTCGGTCAATTGTAAGTTGTCCTCCAGCCTAGACAAAAGCTCCGCGTCATTTTCGTCGGATTTGAAAAGACCAATTTTAGATTTCATCATCGAGAGATATTTTGTGGAATAATTGTTACGGTATTCCATTAAGATGTCTTCAAGTTCTTTAACATCCTCTATTAAAGGGAAGAGCGCATTTGCTAATTGATATAGGTTCCAAAGACCAATATTTATTTGATTCCCATATCTATAACGTTTATACTGTCGGTCGGTGGTATTGGGGGTCCAACCTTCCTCGTAACCTTCGAGCCATCCATAGGGGCCGTAATCTATAGTGAGGCCAAGGATGGACATATTGTCCGTGTTCATTACGCCATGTACAAAACCTACCCGCTGCCAGTGTATGAGCATGTCCAGCGTCTTGTTGGTAACCTCCCTAAAAAAATGAAGATAGCCTTCCTTGGTACCCTCCTTTACATGGGGAAAGAAATGTCTTATGGTATAATCCGTGAGTGTTTTTAAAGTTTTTGTGTCCTGTCTTGAAGAAAAAATTTCAAAATTTCCAAAGCGCAAAAAAGTGGGTGCTACCCTGCACACTACAGCTCCCTTTTCGTATTCCGGGTTACCATTGTATAGTACGTCCCTTAGCACTTGGTCTCCTGTTAGGCCTATCGATAGTGCTCTGGTAGTGGGCACTCCCAGGTGGTACATGGCTTCGCTGCAAAGGTATTCCCTAATGGAGGAACGCAGTACTGCAAGGCCATCTGCAGTTCTGGAATAAGGAGTTTCCCCAGCGCCCTTAAGTTGGAGTGCCCACTGTGTATTGTTGTGGTTAACTTCAAATAAATTAATGGCACGGCCATCTCCAAGTTGTCCGGCCCAATTGCCAAATTGGTGTCCCCCGTAGCACATGGCATAAGGATGGGTGCCGGACAAAACGGCGTTTCCTGTAAATATATTTTTGAACTCTTCGGAGGTCAGATCATCCTGGGTCAATCCTAAATCCATAGCCAATTCAGCGGATGTATGGATCATACTGGGCTTTGTCGTGGATTTTGGCCTTACAAAGGAATAGCATGCCTGCATAACCTGTCTTCTTGTATTTTCTTGGACGGGGTCGGCGGGGAGTTCGGTATTAAAGGTATCCTTAACAGTAAGGTTCATAGGATATTTATTCAATTATCGAGTTCCAATTTTCATTTCTTCTGGCAACAGCCTTTATATAGGAGCATACAGCTACCGCCTTATATCCTTCTTTGGTTAATTGTTCAAAGGTGCGTTCCACTAATTCCTTGCCATATCCTTTGCCCCTAAGATTATGGGGAACCTCCGAATAGGTCAAATACATTTTATCATCCCGTAACTCGTATTCTATTTTGGCAATTTCATCGTTAATGGCCATGGTGAATCTCTTATTCTCTTTGTCGTGCTGTACCGTCAAATTATCTGTATTTATGTTGTTGTACATTTTTTGTTCCATTTAAAAATTAATGGGAGTAAATACCACAGTGGGTACAATTAGTATTCAATGCCCACAGTCTTGAATGAATACTGTTACCTTCTATATAGTCCTTTTACAAGCAGCCTATACAGTTTATTGAAATGTATCCTAAACCGGACTATTGTAAAACTAGGAGTGCTTAGACCTTTGTTTTTCTAATTTTATCGGCATGCATTTTTCTTAGCTTACCTAGTTTTGGGGAAATAACCGCGTTGCAGTAGCCCTGCGATTGATTATTTCTATAATAATCCTGGTGATATTCCTCTGCTTCATAAAAGGTTTCCAAAGGACTTATTTCAGTAACAATGGCCTGCTCGTAATATGGTGCCACTTCTTTTAATACCAAGCCGGCAATTTCTCTTTGGGTGTCATTGTGATAATATATTACAGATCGATATTGGGTCCCTACATCTGCTCCCTGTCTATTTAAGGTGGTAGGGTCATGGGTGGTCATGAATATGACCAAAATATCCTCATAGGAGATAATGTTGGCGTCATATAGTATTTGTACTACCTCTGCATGACCGGTAAGTCCTGAACAAACTTCCCTATACGTGGGTCTGCCAGGTGCATTTCCACCAGTATATCCCGAAATTACTTTATGTACACCATTAACTTCCTGAAAAATGGCTTCCACACACCAAAAACATCCACCACCCACGGTGGCGGTCTCCAACTTTTTATTGTTCATCCAATATACTTTCTTTAACTATTTTCATAGATTCCGAATTAATGCAATAACGCAAGCCGCTGGGTTCCGGTCCGTCCGGAAATACATGTCCCAAATGGGCATCACAGGTATTGCACATTACTTCTACCCTTACCATACCAAAAGATGTGTCCTTGTGGTATTTAATGGCGTTTTCTTTTATGGGCTGTGTAAAACTGGGCCAGCCGGTACCCGAATTAAATTTTATGGTGGAATCAAATAAGGGACTTTCGCAACATATACAACTGTATTTCCCTGCCTCATGTGTACTACAGAGCGCACCACTATGTGGTGCTTCTGTTCCTTTGTTTCTTGTAATCCTAAATTGTTCGGGAGTTAATAGGTCTCGCCATTCCTTTTCTGTCTTATCCACTCTTTTGTCGGGTACCGGGTTTCCCTTAACACTGTAATTAATGATGTCTTTCCAAGTTAGCATGAATATTTTCCTTTCTTTTTAATGTTTATATAGTAATCAGTAATATACAACGTATGCGTTTTTAGTGGCATTGGGGTGTTGAGAATGATTTGGCCAACTACATAATGTTACATGAGGTTGGTCGTAAAATAAGGCCATTACTTACACTTATGGAAACTCACGAATGGTAGTTTTATCTATATTTACACTATGAATAAATATAGGAAAAATAGGATAATATATACCACCCTGATGCTGGTTTGTGTAGTCTTGTTTTGGATATTCGATAATTTTTATACTCCCGCCCCCTATTCCTTACCTGAAGGGGAGGGCCAAAGGACAGAAATACCTGAATGGCTATGGCCCAGTTCCAGCACAGGTGAAATAGTACGGCATGCCCATTTTTCACTATCCTATAATGAAGCTTATGAACAGGCAGAGTGGGTAGCCTATGTTTTGGAGAAGTCCCACTTAACCAATGATGATAGGAAAAGGCCATTTTTTGTAGAGGACCCCAAGGTGAGCAGTAAATCGGCAGATTGGAGGAACTATAAGGGTTCGGGATATGATAGAGGTCATTTGTGTCCTGCTGGTGATCGTAGATTTTCCGAAAACGCCTATAATGAAACCTTTTATACGAGCAATATTACACCACAGAACAGGGAATTTAACGCAGGAGTCTGGAATAGATTGGAGCAGCAGGTGAGGTATTGGGCCAGAAGGGACGGACCTTTATTTGTAGTTACTGCGGGAGTTTTGGATAAGGGCTTGGCAAGTATAGGGGAGGAGGATGTGGCCGTTCCAAAATATTTTTATAAAATAGTAGCTAAAGGTGAGGGTGAAAACCTAAAAATCATAGGATTTCTTTTCAAAAATAGGGAGGATACCAGAAACTTGGATCAATTTATGGTTCCTGTGGATACCCTTGAAAAATTGACGGGGATCGATTTCTTTTTTGGTTTGCCCGATGAACAAGAGTCAAGGTTGGAAGCCGGTATCAACAGCGGCAGTTGGAGATTTTAAGTGAGTTCGTTTAGCCTGTTGGCATCCAATTTTAGAAAGATAAACAACAGCGCCGTAAAAAATAACAAACCGGAACCCCCATAACTAAAAAAGGGCAGTGGTATTCCAATGGTGGGCAGAACTCCTATGACCATACCTATGTTTATGAAATAATGTACAAACAAAATGGAGATGACCCCATACCCATACATACGACTAAAGTCATTTTTCTGTCGCTCGGCCAAATATACCAGCCGTAGTAGTAAGGTGGTAAAAAGAATTACCACGGAGGCAGTACCTACAAATCCCCATTCCTCGCCTACGGTGCTAAATATGTAATCTGTATGTTGTTCCGGGACAAAATCGCCCTTGGTCCTTGTTCCTTCCAAAAACCCTTTACCGTATTTTCCGCCCGATTCAATGGCTTTTTCAGATTGATAGGTGTTGTAACCTATGTCCCTACGGATTTCCTCCAATTTTTTGGGATCCTTTTCCAAACGAAGCCAAAGACTGAAACGATCCCTATGCCTTTGTTCAAAAACGGAATTAAAAACAAAATTGACCGAAAGGGAAAAGAGAACAATGGCTACGTATATAAGGCCAACCGGAATTATAGGTACTTTGAAGGATGGTTTTTTTAATAATAGGAATAGCGCCAATAGTAGCCCTAGGATTATGCTTACCCATATGGTACCGAACATCAGCGTTAAAATAAAAATAAGAATTACCATAAACCCTATTCCAAGGTAATAGAGCGGGAGACCTTCCCTAAAAATTACAAAGATCAGGGCAAAAAAGACGAGGGCACTTCCTGGATCTGGCTGGGGAATGATCAGGAATGCAGGAATCAATAAAATGAGAATTGCGATTATTTGGTCTTTCTGCCGCTTAATATCCGTCTGTATATCACTTAAATATTTGGCCAGGGCAAGTGCGGTGGCAACTTTAGCAAATTCCGAGGGTTGTAGGTTGAAAAAGCCAAGGTCGTACCAAGAAGTTGCCCCGGCAATTGTTTTGCCAAATACAAAAAGTCCCAAGAGCAGTGCTGTGGATATTATATAAAATAGGCTGGAGAATCGTTCATAGAAATTGGCTTCCAATGCCAATATAATAACTATGGCCACGGCACTTGTCCCTATAAAGAACAATTGTTTTCCATGTAAGGAGGCAAAATTGAAAATAGACGGGTTGTCGTCAGTGAAGGTGCTGGAATAAATATTTATCCAACCAATAAAAACTAGGGAAATGTAAATTAGAACGCTAAACCAATCCAAGCGTTTAAGGACACTTTTACCAGACACGCTCATTTATTTTAAAGGGTTGTCCGCTATAGGGTTTTGCATATTCATCTTCCAAGGTTTTTTCCAACATTCTTTTCTCCAAGTCTACACGGGTTATTTCGCCTTTAAGATATTTTTCAATCATAAGGGAGGCAATATGTCCGGCATAACGCGATCCAAAATATCCATTCTCAATGTAAACGGCAATGGCAATTTTAGGGTTGTCAACGGGTGCAAAGGCAACAAAAACGGAGTTGTCCGTTAGTTGCGTCCGTACACCATTGATTCTTGTGAAGTTCTCTACAGTACCGGTTTTACCGGCAATTTCTATTCCTTCTATTTGCAGCCTCGCTGCCGTACCTTTTTTGTACACTTCGGCCATTCCCTGTACAACCGGTTCAAAATATTTTCTATCAATAGTGGTGTGTTTGGCCTCTGTGAATTCAGGGATACTGATATCGTCAGCTCCAATTTTTTTAAGTACATGAGGCGTAAAATAATGCCCTCTATTGGCAATGGCAGCGGTCATGTTGGCCAGTTGAATAGGAGTAACCTCTACCTCGCCCTGTCCTATGGAATTGGATATTATGGTAGAAGAGGACCATCTGTTGTCCCCATAAATGCGGTTGTAATATTCCTTGTTGGGTATTCGTCCAGGTCTTCCAGTGGGAAGGTCATACCCCAAAAAAGTTCCTAGTCCAAAACTTTTTACGTGTTTTTCCCAAACATCCATGCCTTCGGCCGATGTTGGAAATTGGTCGTAAATTTTACGAAAGGCACCTGCAAAATAGGCATTACAGGAGAGGTAAATGCCGGAATTCAAATTTCGGGTACCTCCTCCGCAATGACATCCTCTTTTCCTTTTGCCTACGTAGAAACCATTGTAGCAATGAAAGGTGGTTTCTGGTGTAATGGCACCTTCTTGAAGGGCTACTAGGGCGTTTATGGTTTTAAATGGCGATCCGGGGGATTGGGAAGCTAAGATGGAACGGTCAAAGGTGGGTTTTGAAATGGTATCATAGTGTAATTTGCTGTAATTCTTTGATCTTTCCCTACCTACCAATAAGGCTGGGTCATAGGTTGGACCGGAAATTAATGCCAAAATCTCTCCAGAGGCCGGTTCCAGGGCAACTATACCCCCGTGTTTCCCGATCATCAGCTTTTCACCGTATTCCTGAAGAATTTTGTCTATAGTGACGGTTATTTGTTTTCCCTGCTCTGGAAGGGTATCCAAAGTACCGGATTTATAAGGGCCAATATCCCTGTTAAACCTATCTTTCTGGATATATTTCACGCCTTTTCGACCCCTTAGGATGGTCTCGTATTCTTTTTCGATACCCGTAGTTCCCTTTAATTCCCCGGCAGCGTAGGATGGGTTTCGTTCCAGATCCCATTCGTTGACTTCACTGATGTATCCCAAAACATTGGCACCGCTATTGGTATCGTAATAGCGCAATGATCTTTTTTGAATATAGAAGCCTTCAAATCGCCTCATTTTTTCCTGAAGCCTGCCGTAGTCCTCTTTGGATAGTTGTGGAACCAAAACAGAGGGAAGCCTTGGGGAATAGACCCTGGCTTTCTTTAATTGGGACACAAACCTTTCTTTATCTATTCCCAAGAGCTTACAAAATTCAAGGGTGTCCAATGGTTTTACCTCCCTTGGTATAACCATTACATCATAGGCCGGTTGGTTTGCTACGAGAAGTTTCCCATTTCTATCATATATATAGCCCCTTTCCGGATAATCATATACTGCTTTTATGGCCGGATCTTCCAATATCTGATTGGGGGAAAAACTAAATATCTGGAGATAGGACAATCTGCCGATAAAAGTTATTCCGACCAATAGTATAATGGAAGATAATAGAATTTTTCTCATTCTTTTTCAACACTAAAAAGTGAACTTAATAGTAAGCACAATATTAAGGTGGCTATACTGATAGTTAAAACTTTCTTCAAAATTAACAGCGTATTTTCAAAACTGAAAATTTCTAGGGTAAAGAAAACCAAATGGTGTATTATAATTAATAACGTTAAAAATGTAATTTGTTGTGCCCTAGTGGTGTTGGTTAGTTTAAAATTTTGAAATTCATAATTCACCCCAAAACAAAACCGCATTATGGTCGGTCTTAAATAAGCAATGGTTACGGTGGCTGCTGCATGAATGGCTACAGTGTCCGAAAACAAATCTATTAAGAAGCCAAGTAGAAAACTTAACAATAGAAACAATTGCCTTTTTTCCTTAATGGGATACCAGTAGAGAAATAGAATATACACCATTGGGTTTATATATCCAAAAAAATTGAGCTTATTAAAAACCAATACCTGTACCAAAATTAATAGTACAAATCTAATTATGTTGATAAAGTAGCTATTGCGAATCATTATTGGTCTTGGCTTCTAATTCTATTATTTCCTCCCTTTGAATGTTTTCTATTATGTAAATGCTCCTAACTGCGGCCATATTGTTAAAGAGCTTAATGTCTATGCTATATGAGCTTTGGGAATTGTTTAGATGAAAATTTTTGACGATACCTATGGGAATGTTTTCTGGAAAGATGCTGGAACTGGCACCGGTAACAATAGTGTCCCCAATTTTTAAGGGTACCAATCTTTCAACGTCGGCAAGTTGTACTGTGTTATAGTCTTTTGTGTCCCAAACCAATGATCCGTAATGGTTGGTGTTCTTGATTTTTGCGTTGATCCTGGATTTGGTGTTCAGAATGCTCTGTACCGTTGCAAAATTTTGGGATGTATTCTCCACTATTCCAAGGATGCCGTTGGCTGTGATAACGCCCATATCGGGTTTTATTCCCTGTGCCATTCCTTTTTTGATCGTAATATAGTTTCTCGGCAGGCTATAACTGTTCTTGATTACCTGGGAAGCTATGACCCTGTATGTAACATTGGTCGTGTCCAATTGCATGGAATCTTCCTTTTTTTGGTTGAACAGGAGGTTCCGCAATCGTTTATTTTCCTCTACCAATTTTTTATTCTCCTCCCCAAGACCAAAATAGGTGGTGATACTGCTTGTGGTCTCATAAATATTTCCGGTAAGCCAGTTAGAGGAATTAAAGTATTTGGAACGATGGTATGAATGGGATTGTACTGTAAGGGCCAGGGATATAATCAACAGGAAAAGATAGAGCAAGAAATTTTTATATCTTAATATAAAGTTGATAATCTGCTGCATTCACTTAAATTGTTTTATAAAACCTTATTTGGGCAATTGCCCAGTAAGGCATTAAGGCCTGTTTACTAATTATAACCTTCCAAAAGGTAGTGCCGATTGTAGGGGGTTGATTAGGCTATTTAATTAAAATACTCTTATATCGCTCCAAGTTTTTTAAAGCAATACCGGTACCCCTTACAACCGCCCTTAGTGGATCTTCAGCTATATAGACTGGGAGATCCGTTTTTTGGGACAAACGTCTATCAAGTCCCCTGAGCATAGACCCGCCGCCAGCTAGATAAATACCCGTATTATAAATGTCAGCTGCCAGTTCTGGTGGTGTTTGGGATAGTGTTTCCATAACGGCATCCTCTACCCTTAAAATGGATTTATCCAAGGCTTTGGCTATTTCACGGTAGGAAATGGATACTTGTTTTGGTTTACCGGTCAATAGATCCCTACCCTGCACGGACATTTCATCCGGAGGGGTCTGTAAGTCTTCCGTAGCGGATCCAATGGTAATTTTAATATTTTCAGCGGTACTCTCCCCAACATAAAGGTTGTGTTGCGTACGCATGTAATAAATAATGTCGTTAGTGAAAACGTCCCCCGCTATCTTGACCGATTTGTCGCAAACAATCCCGCCCAGGGCAATTACCGCAATTTCTGTTGTTCCACCTCCTATATCAACGATCATGTTCCCTTTGGGTTGCATAATGTCCAGGCCGATACCTATGGCAGCTGCCATTGGCTCGTGAATTAGATAGACCTCCTTGCCGTTAACACGTTCAGCAGACTCCTTAACGGCACGCATTTCTACCTCTGTAATTCCCGAAGGGATACAGATAACCATTCTCAAGGCTGGCGGAAACCACTTTTTCTTTAAAGCGGGTATGTTCTTAATGAACATATTGATCATCTTTTCGGAGGCGTCAAAATCGGCGATAACCCCATCCTTTAAAGGACGTATTGTCTTTATATTTTCATGGGTCTTTCCTTGCATCATGTTGGCTTCCTTACCAACAGCAATGATTTTGCCACTTATTCTGTCCCTGGCTACAATAGATGGACTGTCTACCACCACTTTGTCGTTGTGAATGATGAGGGTGTTGGCAGTACCTAAGTCTATTGCAATCTCCTCGGTTAAGAAATCAAAGAATCCCATTATGTGTTGTTATATTTCGGTTTAAATGTCAGTTTGATCGTTAAAAGTAATAAAATTAATGTTTAAAATGACGTGTGCCAGTCATAACCATTGCAATTCCATTTTCATTACAATAATCGATACTAAGTTGATCCTTTATGGAGCCTCCAGGTTGTATAACGCTGGTTACCCCACTTTTATGCGCAATTTCCACACAATCTGGAAACGGAAAGAAGGCATCACTGGCCAATACCGCTCCATTTAGGTCAAAATTGAAGGATTGGGCTTTGTGGATGGCTTGGTTTAGGGCATCTACACGGGAGGTTTGGCCGGTTCCACTGGCGCACAATTGTTTGTTTTTAGCAAGTACAATGGTGTTACTTTTGGTGTGTTTGCACAATTTTGAAGCGAAGATTAAATCTTCCAGTTCCCTATCCGTAGGCTTTTTATTGGTAGCATTGGTAAGGTCGGAAATTTTATCGGTCTTTTCATCTTTTTCCTGCACTAAAACTCCGTTTAAACATGTTCTTACCGTCATTTTTGGAAGGTCAACTTCGTTCTGTACCAAAATTATTCTGTTTTTCTTGCCTTTTAAGATATCCAGGGCCACTGGGGTATAGCTAGGGGCAATTACCACTTCGCAGAATAGATTGTGTATTTCTTCGGCGGTTGGTTTGTCTATTTCTACGTTGCTGATCAATATTCCACCAAAAGCTGAAACAGGGTCTCCTGCCAAGGCATCAACATAGGCCTGGTGAATTGTTGGTCTGGTGGCGAGACCACAGGCATTATTGTGCTTTAATATGGCAAAGGTGGGGGCATCGTTCTTAAATTCTTGGATAAGGTTTACAGCTGCATCCACGTCCAACAAATTGTTATAGGAAAGTTCCTTTCCATGAAGTTTATTGAACATTGCGTCAAAATCCCCAAAGTAAAATCCTTTTTGATGGGGGTTTTCTCCATAACGCAGTACTTGCCCGTTGGTTTCACTTAATTTAAACGCAGCTTCTTCGTGGTTTTGGTTAAAATAATTAAAAATGGCCGAATCATAATGCGATGAAACATTGAAAGATTTGGTAGCAAAACGTCTACGGTCTTCCAAAGTGGTGCTGCCGTTACCGTTGGTAATCATTTCCAAAACTTCGTCATAATCGTTCATGGAGGACACGCAAAGTGTATCCTTGTAATTTTTGGCCGCGGCGCGTATCAATGAAATACCGCCTATATCTATTTTTTCAATGATATCCTGTTCGGAGGCCCCACTGGCAACAGTTTTTTCAAATGGGTAAAGATCTACAATTACGATATCCAATTGGGGGATTTCAAATTCCTTCAATTGTTCCTGATCACTCTTATTGTCCTGACGGTTCAAAATACCACCAAATACCTTAGGGTGCAATGTCTTAACCCTACCGCCCAAAATGGACGGATAGCTGGTAACGTCCTCTACAGGTACTACATCGATTCCCAAATCCTTAATGAATGTTTCCGTACCGCCTGTAGAATAGATGGTAATCCCCAATTCATTAAACTTTTTTACCAAGGGCTCTAGGCCATCTTTATGAAAAACGGATATTAAGGCTGACGAAGCTTTTTTAGTGGTACTCATTTTGTTGTGATTGTTGTTATGGATTATAAGGACACAAAAGTAATTTTTTTGTGCTTAAAAATCAGCACGTTTATTAACAATCGCCCTAAAGTTTTAAAGAATCTTGGACACCTCTTGGTTTACGTATTCCAAAAAGTGCTCATCCTCCTTTGAAAATGGGTCGGGAGTATTGGAGTCGATGTCTATTTGACCAATATTTACGCCATTTAAAAATAACGGAACTACAATTTCCGCCTTAACGGTTATGCTGCATGCTATGTAGTTGTCCTGGGCTTTTACATCCGGAACCACAAAGTTTTGATTGGAGACGGCTACCTGTCCGCAAATTCCTTTGCCAAAAGGAATTATGGTGTGGTCTGTAGGGGCGCCGGCATATGGACCCAATTTGAGCTCTTCCCTATCTCCATTTTTGAAATAGAAGCCTACCCAATCGTAATGGGGGACATTCTCTTTTAACAATTCGCATATGGCCTGCATTTTTTCGGTTGCAGTTTTCTGGGTACTGTTCGTAATTTCCGAAATCTTTGGTCTTAAAATAGTAAGCATGTGATAAATTTTCACAAAAATAAGGCTATTTGCAAATTCTTTGATCCATAACCTCTTTAAACTTCCTAACTGTTATTGATAAGGACAATTTTTCCCCTAAATTTTAGTTAATGTTGCAATAGGGAAATATAGAGTAATAACTTTTGATTATTTTTGCCTTGATGAAAGTAATGATCCATAAAATACTGGCCGTGTTGATGGCATTTTTTATGCTGGTCTCCACCGTTTCCTGGACCGTTGAGAAGCATTTTTGCTTTGGATCTTTGGTAGACGTCGCTTTTTTTCATGAAGCGGATACCTGTGGTATGGATTTGGGGTTGGAGGAAGAGAATTTGTCCCCTAAGAAAAAATCAGATACTTGCTGCAGTGATGAGACCATTTTGGTAGTGGGGCAGGATAACCTAAGTATTTCCTATGACGATCTTGGTGTGGTCCAGCAGCTTTTCTTGGTGGCCTATACTTCCTATTATGTAAATTTGTTTCAGCCAAGGGAGCAGCACCGTGTTCCCCATGCCGATTACCCACCTCCCATACTGGTCAAAGATATCCATATTTTGGACCAAGTTTTCCTCATTTGATTTTTTATTGGTAGTAAGCTCGGGTTCCCTTTTTTTGGATTTGGAGGATCCGATGTTTTATTGATTTCAATTATCTACTAATATTAAAATATATCAAGTGAAGAATTTTTTTGTAAGTATATTTTTATGGATTCCGTTATTGGCAATCTCCCAGAACACTATTGAGGGTATGGTGATGGAGGACAATCCTGAAAATAAGCACCTAGGTTTGGCCGGAGCCAATGTTTATTGGTTAAATTCCCAGACAGGGACCATAACGAAGACCGATGGTAGCTTTTCAATCCCATTTAAGAAGGAGTATAATCGGCTTGTCATTAGTTATGTGGGATTTGAGTCGGATACCTTGATCATTGATTCCCCTGGAAAGGTAAATCACTGGCTAAAACCTTCCAATGCGTTAAATGAGGTGGTGGTTCAAAAGAAAAGGGACGCCGTACAGAAATCCTATTTCAGCCCACAGAATGTGGTCACCATAAATAGCGCCGAATTACTAAAAGCGGCGTGCTGTAACCTCTCTGAGAGCTTTGAAACCAACCCGGCCATAGATGTCAATTTTTCAGATGCTTTGACCGGTACCAAGCAAATACAAATGTTGGGACTTACCAGTCCTTATTTGTTAATAACCCAAGAGAATATCCCTATGGTAAGGGGTGCCTCCCAGGCCTATGGACTTACCTTCACCCCTGGGACTTGGGTGGAGAGTATACAGATTACGAAGGGGGCGGGCAGTGTGGTAAATGGTTATGAGAGTATTTCAGGCCAGATAAATACGGAATTGGTAAAACCTTTGACGGATAATGCCCTATTTGTTAATGGATATGGCAATTTGAATGGCAGGCTGGAGTTGAATACCCATTTCAATAAACAGTTGACCGATAAGTGGAGTACGGGGCTTTATCTCCATACCAATAGAAGGGATGTGAAGGAGGATGATAATGGGGACGGATTTTTAGATGCCCCCTTGGGCAATCAAATAAATGTTTTGAATAGGTGGCAATACCAAAACCCAAGTACCGGATGGGTCAGCTTTATCAATCTTCGTTTCTTAAACGACGACAAACAGCTGGGACAGACAAATTTTGTCCCGAGTATCGATAAATTCACTGCCAATTCGTGGGGAGGTGAAATAAATACCAGGAGGTTTGATACTTCGCTGAAATTAGGTTATGTATTTCCAGAGCTACCTTTTCAAAGTCTTGGTTTTCAAACGGCCTACAATATTCATAAACAGGATTCTTATTTTGGGTTTAATGAATATAATATTGATCACGAAAGCATCTATTCCAACCTGCTGTTCAACTCCATAATAGGGGATACCAAGAGCAAGTATAAAACGGGCCTCACCTTTGCTTATGATGGATATGGCGAAATGGTGAACACGCAAGATTATTCTAGGGTGGACAAATCTATTGGGGCCTTTTTTGAATATAGCTATGACAATTTAAAGGAATGGAGTTTAACTGCGGGCATAAGAGTGGACACCCACAATAATTTGGGGACTTTTGTTACGCCTAGATTACACCTGCGGTATATGCCATGGGATAGAGGGAGCTTTAGGGGGTCTTTGGGCCGTGGAAAACGGGCAGCCAACATCTTTGCCGAAAACCAACAATTATTTGCCTCCTCAAGGCGGATAAGGGTTCTTGGGGATGGTAGTAGTATTTATGGGTTGGATCCAGAAGATGCCTGGAATTATGGAACTAGTTTTATACAGGGGTTTAGTTGGTTTGGCAGAAAGGGTAATGTAACCTTGGATTATTACGTTACCAATTTTAAAAATCAAGTGGTGGTGGATTGGGAGAACCCATTGGAGGTGTCATTTTATAACTTGGAGGGAGAAAGTGTGGCCAAAAGCTTTCAATTTGAAATAAATTATAATGTTCTAAAGAATCTTGAGTTAAGGACGGCTTATAAATATTATGATGTGGAAACCGATTATCGCAGTGGTACCCTTCAAAAGCCTTTACAGGCCCAACATCGATTTTTTGCCAACCTTGGTTATACTTCAGTACCTAAGACAAATGGTTCCTTATGGCGTATGGATTATACGGTCCATTCGCTGGGAAAACAGCGATTGCCAAATACCTCCAATAATCCAGAAGCGTATAGATTGGCAGAATTTTCCCCATCCCACAGTATGATGATTGCCCAAATAACGAGAGTGTTCAACGATAATTTTGAAATATATATAGGAGGCGAGAATTTGGCCGATTACACCCAGGATGACCCTGTGTTGAGTGCGGACGACCCATTTGGTCCAAATTTTGATACTACCATAGTACATGGCCCTATAATGGGCAGAATGTTTTATGCGGGATTTAGATATAAATTATAAATTTATTCAATATTAATTATTCAACTTAAAAAGTGGAGATATGAGAAATATAGTATTAGGAGCGGTGTTTGTTTTTTTGACGGCAGTTGGCTATGGCCAAGAGAAAAATAAAAAAATGAGCTTCGAGGTGAATGGTAAATGTGCCATGTGCAAAGAGAGGATAGAGGAAGCCGCCTTGGCCGTAAAAGGGGTTAAATACGCTTTATGGGACATCCCGACCCATCAATTATCGTTGATCATCGATGAGCGAAAAACAAATTCCATGTTGGTAAAAACGGCCATAGTCGAGGTAGGTCATGATACCAAGGAATTAAAGGCTACGGAGGAAGCTTATGAAAGTGTTCACCCTTGTTGCAGGTATCGCGAGGATAATAGCGACGATGGACAGCATCATTAAAGTTTGGTTTTTATAAGCCTGGTAAAAACAAAAAACCGCATTTGGATTTCCAAATGCGGTTTTTTTGTTGCTGTAAATTTTAAAACTTACATCATTCCTGGCATTCCACCACCCATTGGTGGGCCTGCAGGAGCATCTTCTTTGATGTCTATCAGGGCACATTCGGTAGTTAAGATCATTCCGGCAACAGAAGCGGCATTTTCCAATGCAATTCTGGTTACCTTCTTAGGGTCTATGATACCCGCCTTGATCATTTCCACATATTTCTCCGATTTGGCATCATAACCAAAATCGCCTTTGCCTTCCAAAACTTTGGCAACTACTACAGATCCTTCCCCACCGGCATTTTCAACGATGGTTCTCAAAGGTGACTCTATTGCTCTGGCAACGATTTGTACACCTGTTTCCTCATCTGCATTTTCAGTCTTGATTTTGGAAAGTACGGATTTTGCTCTAACCAGGGCAACACCCCCACCGGCAACGATTCCTTCTTCAACCGCAGCTCTTGTAGCGTGAAGGGCATCATCTACCCTATCTTTTTTCTCTTTCATTTCTACTTCGGAAGCAGCGCCAACATAAAGAACAGCAACCCCACCGGCCAATTTGGCCAAACGTTCCTGTAATTTTTCCTTGTCGTAATCCGAGGTGGTAGATTCTATTTGGGATTTGATTTGGTTAACCCTTGTTTTAATGGTTTTTGGATCCCCTGAACCGTTTACAATAGTTGTATTGTCCTTGTCAATAGTGATTTTTTCACAGGTACCAAGCATATCCAAGGTGGCATTTTCCATTGTAAAGCCTCTTTCCTCAGCTATTACGGTTCCACCTGTAAGGATAGCGATATCTTCCAACATAGCCTTTCTTCTATCTCCAAATCCTGGTGCCTTAACTGCGGCAATCTTTAAGGATCCCCTTAATTTGTTTACCACCAATGTGGCCAAAGCTTCTCCATCCACATCTTCTGCAATGATCAAAAGAGGTTTTCCGGATTGTGCTACAGGCTCCAATACTGGTAACAAATCCTTCATGGAAGAAATCTTCTTATCATATAGTAATATGTAAGGATTTTCCAAGTCGGCTGTCATTTTTTCAGAATCGGTAACAAAGTATGGAGAAAGGTATCCCCTGTCGAATTGCATACCTTCCACAACATCAACATAAGTATCTGTTCCTTTGGCCTCCTCAACAGTAATAACTCCTTCTTTTCCAACTTTTCCGAAAGCTTGGGCAATAAGATCACCAATGGTTTCATCGTTATTGGAGGAAATGGCGGCTACTTGTTTGATTTTTTCTGAAGAGTCGCCTACTTTTTTGGTCTGCTTGGCCAAATCTTCAACAATAGCTTCTACAGCTTTGTCTATACCTCTTTTTAGGTCCATTGGATTGGCACCTGCCGCTACGTTCTTTAAGCCTTCTTTTACGATAGCTTGTGCAAGAACGGTGGCAGTAGTAGTACCATCACCTGCCAAATCATTGGTTTTGGATGCAACTTCCTTTACCATTTGGGCCCCCATATTCTCTAGTGGATCCGCTAATTCAATTTCTTTGGCTACGGTAACACCATCCTTGGTAATGTTTGGTGCTCCAAACGATTTACTGATGATTACATTTCTACCTTTAGGTCCCAAAGTAACTTTTACTGCGTTAGCCAATGCATCGACACCTCTCTTCAGGCCATCTCTTGCATCGATATCAAATTTTATATCTTTTGCCATAATTTAATTTCATTTGTCATTCCAAATAAAACGGAATGAAATTAGTTATACTCTTTAGTTTGTAGTTTGGAATTTTCCCAGTATGCGGGGAAAAAGTGCAATATTATATAATTGCTAAAATGTCGCTCTCGCGCATCATAAGATATTCGGTACCTTCAAGCTTTAGCTCAGTACCGGCATACTTGCCGTATAGCACCGTATCTCCAACTTTAACTGTCACTTTTTCATCTTTTGTACCAGGTCCAACGGCAACTACCTTGCCTTTTTGTGGTTTTTCCTTTGCGGTATCAGGGATGTAAAGACCAGATGCAGTCTTTGTTTCAGCAGCCATAGGTTCTATTAGAACTCTATCTGCTAATGGTTTAATGCTAACTTTAGCC
>Ga0209344_10000176_pt1 | contig 133059 bp, 114 predicted proteins | sample Cruoilmetagenom6_FD_187293 | JGI IMG/M metagenome (GOLD analysis project Ga0209344, IMG submission 187293) | Oil polluted marine microbial communities from Coal Oil Point, Santa Barbara, California, USA - Santa Barbara Oil Seep Sample 6 (SPAdes)... | ecosystem: Environmental > Aquatic >... | reverse complement strand
GACTCTTAGGCTCGACATGTCGTCGCTGATCTCCGCGATGGCGCGGACTTGGGCGCCGGTTTGCCGGAAGGGCAGGCTGCGCGCGAGGCGTGACTGGGCCACTTGAGCCTTTGGAATCGGTGGCGCATTGCGCCGTTTCCGGCTCGACCTGGCCAGCGCAAACGCCGATTCCCTGGCCAGTGCTTCGTCATAGGCCAGTCTGAGGCGCGCCGCCTCGAACGCCACTTCGTCATATAGGGGAGGGTTGTGGAGGCCCGTCAGCGCCGCCTTGAACCCCACCCAGCCTCTCTGCGCCACCAGGTGCGGGTCGCCCCATTTAGGTAAATCATCCGGTACGCTGTCCAGTGCCTGCACGGCAAACGCGTGGACACGCTTGTTGGTCAGTCCGGCAGTCAGGCCGTAAATGGGTTCGACTTCCGGTGGACGCTCACCCTTCGCAGGATCCATTATATAGTCGGGATGGGTCATCTGGCGTTCGCCATTGAAATCTTCGACACGTCCCGAGACGATTCGCGTCGAACCGACCGGAAATTGTCCCTGCAGCCAGCGCCCGTCCGCACGAAAGAAGGCCAGCGTCAGGAAGCCCGTCCCGTCGAACAACTGGATGCGATGGGGCGCCTTGTCCGAATGAGGCGCCTGATAGGCATGCACCTCTCCCTGGACGGTCGCCACTTCGCCGAATACGACCTGATCGAAGCTCGCCCGAACTCGGCGATCGACCCATCGCTCCGGCAGGTGGAGCAACAGGTCCCAGAGCGTGTCGCCGTCGACCAGCCGTTCGAGCAACGGCTTCAGCTTCGGCCCGACGCCTGTCAGCGTTTCCAGCCCGGCAAACATTGGAAAAAGTCTTTCATCCCGCATGGCGCGACACTAAGCGCGCGGACTTGAGCGCACAATGCGTGGTTTACGGGCCACCCCGGCAGACTATATCCTTGGCGGGCAATAGATGCTGGAGCATGTGATGGAAACGCGACGCCGCAAATTGACGTTCCGGGCCTGGCGGCGCGGTTTCCGTGAAATGGACCTCTACATGGGATCCTTTGCGGACAAATTCTTGCCGGACTTTGACGAAGCGCAACTCGACGAGTTCGAGCGTCTGTTATCGGTGCCGGACTGGGACGTCTATGCATGGCTGATCGGCCAGAAGGACGTACCTGACAATCACAAGGGTCCGGTGCTGGACCAGTTGATCGCTTTCCGCTACGCCGCGCAGGCTGGTTGATCCCACAGTCGGCACTGCGCCCTGAAACGAACCTTGCCAAAGATACTGATGACCCCCGTCGACCTTCTCAAATCCTTGAGCGGCCCGGCCAGCTTTGCCGGTGCGCCCTTCGGCGCAGACCTCATCACGTTCTGTCGCGCGCTTGAGGCGCGGGGTGGGGTAGGCCTCTATGTCGCGCGGGACGACAAGAGCGCGAATACGGCCCGCCGCCTTGCCCAGTTCATCTCACCGCGCCTCGACTGCGTCGACCTGCCGGGATGGGATACATTGCCCTATGATCGGATAAGCCCCACACCCGGCGTCGCAGCGCGCCGGTGTGCTGGTCTCGCCCGGCTTGCCCGCTATGAACCGTCACAGGGCCCACTCCTGGTCATCACGACGGCCACGTCGCTGGTGCAGCGCGTGCCACCTGTCTCGACATTGCGCCGCGCATCCTTCTCGGTATCCGTCGGGCAGTCCGTCAGCCAGAACGATCTGACGGAATACCTCTCGGTGAACGGCTATGTCCGGGCGGGCACTGTGCGCGAACATGGTGAATTCGCCATTCGTGGCGGCATTATCGACATTTTCCCGCCGACATCCGGCGAGCCCTACCGGTTGGACTTTTTCGGCGACACACTCGAAACGTTACGGACCTTCGACACGGAGACACAACGCTCCACCGGCGATGCGCGCTCAGTCGCGTTCGCACCGGTCAGCGAGATCCTGTTTGATGATACGATTCTCAGCGGGTTTCGGGAGAACTACCTCGCGAAATTCGGGCCTCCCTCTGGCGACCAGATGTATGAATCGGCCCGGGCCTCCATTCGGAGGCAGGGCGTCGAAGCATGGCTCCCGCTATTCCACGACCATCTCGAGACCATTTTCGATTATATTGGCGACGCAGCACTCGTCGGACTCGGGCATTTGTCCGCAGAATCATCCGCCGAACGTCTCGCGCAGGCTCAGGACTATTATTCAGCGCGGCTCGATGCTGCTGACGGCGACGCCAGAGCGGCCCGAGTGCTGGCGCCTGCAGACCTCTTCCTTGAATCGTCGGAACTGGATCAGCTGCTTACGACGTACGCTGTCGTGCGCTTCAGCCCTGCAGAGCCTGCCGGAGGGGCCTTTGACATGGGCGCCCGGATCGGTCGGGATTTTGCACCGGAACGCCTGCGACCCGATGAGAATATCTTCGAAGCCGCGATCACGCATGCAAAGGCCTTGTATGCATCCGGCAAGCCGGTGGCCTTCGCGGCCTGGTCGGCCGGGTCTGCAGATCGCCTGATCAATGTCATGGCAGATCACGGCCTGCCTGATCTGGTGCAGGTTCACTCGCTCGAAGCCGCGTGCAAAACCGACTTCACTGTGGTCGAAGCCCCGCTTGAATCGGGATTTGTGACCGCCGACATCGCGGTGATTTCCGAAGCCGATATCCTGGGTGATCGGCTAGCGGCGCCGCGCCGTCGCCGCAAGTCTGCAAGCTTCATAACCGATGCGTCGGCGCTGTCGCCCGACGATCTCGTCGTCCACGTCGACCATGGCGTCGGACGCTATATCGGTCTCAAGACGCTGGACCTCACCGGGGCACCGCACGACTGCCTCCAACTCGAATATGCCGGCGGAGATATGATCTTCCTGCCGGTTGAGAACATCGACCTAATCAGCCGGTACGGATCGGAAGAATCCGAAAGCCAGCTCGATCGCCTTGGCGGTGCCGGCTGGCAGACCCGCAAGGCCAAGGCCAAGAAACGCATTCTCGAAATGGCTGCCGAGTTGATGGCCATCGCCGCCGAACGGTCCCTCAAGCGCGCCGACGTGTTGGCCGCCGGGCAGGGGATGTATGAAGAATTCGCCGCCCGCTTCCCCTATGAAGAAACGGACGACCAGCTGAACGCCATCGAAGACGTGCTGGGTGATCTGGCTTCGGGCAAACCAATGGATCGCCTTGTCTGCGGCGACGTGGGTTTCGGCAAGACCGAAGTCGCTTTGCGCGCTGCCTTCATGGCCGCGATGAGTGGCAAACAGGTCGCCGTCATTGCGCCGACAACGCTGCTGGCCCGCCAGCACTACAAAACCTTTTCCGAACGTTTTTCCGGCTGGCCGCTCAAGGTGCGCCACCTGTCCCGGCTTGTCAGTCAGCGCGAGACGGTTGAAACGCGTGACGGACTGGCGGATGGCAGCGTCGATGTCGTCATCGGTACGCACGCCCTGCTCGCCAAGGGCATGGACTTCAAACGGCTCGGCCTGCTTATCGTCGATGAAGAGCAGCGTTTCGGCGTGAAGCACAAGGAACGCCTCAAGGAATTGAAGGCTGACGTCCACGTGCTGACCCTGTCCGCCACGCCCATTCCGCGTACGCTCCAGATGGCGCTTACCGGTATTCGCGATCTCTCCATCATCGCAACGCCACCGGTCGACCGTCTCGCTGTCCGCACCTACATTACCGAGGAAGACACGGTGACGCTGCGCGAAGCTCTGCTGCGCGAAAAATATCGCGGCGGGCAGGCCTTCTTCGTGGCGCCGCGCATCCAGGACCTTGACAAGCTGGAGAATTTCCTGTCGGCACAGGTGCCGGAAGTATCCTTCATTGTCGCCCACGGCCAGATGGCTGCCGGCGAACTCGAAGACATCATGAACGCCTTCTATGACGGCAAGTATGATGTGCTCCTGTCCACGACCATCGTTGAAAGCGGGCTCGACATCCCGCGTGCCAACACGCTGATAATCCACCGCGCCGACATGTTCGGCCTGGCCCAGCTCTACCAGCTGCGCGGACGCGTCGGTCGCTCCAAGCTGCGCGCTTATGCCTATTTCACCACGCCACGCGACAAGGTCGTGACCGACATGGCGGAAAAGCGGCTGAAGGTCCTGCAGTCGCTCGACAGCCTCGGCGCAGGCTTCCAGCTGGCCAGCCACGACCTCGACATGCGCGGCTCGGGCAACCTCCTGGGCGACCAGCAATCCGGCCAGGTGCGGGAAGTGGGAGTCGAACTCTACCAGTCCATGCTGGAAGATGCCGTCAAGGCGCTGCAGTCGGGTGCACACGGCGAAGACGACGTCGTGGATGACTGGTCGCCACAGATCAATCTCGGCGTCGCCGTCCTGATACCCGAAGACTATGTCGAAGACCTCACGATCCGCCTGTCGCTTTACCGGCGCCTCGCCGAGATCAGCACGGCCTCCGACCGCGAGTCTTTTGCGGCTGAACTCATTGATCGGTTCGGTCCGCTCCCTGAGGCCACGCGGCAATTGCTGGAGGTCACGGCGATCAAGGTCCAGTGCAAGGCGCTCGGAATTTCGAAACTCGACTCTGGCGTCAAAGGCGCTGTCTTTGCCTTCCGGCCGGATACGATCATGGACCCCGCACGCCTGATGGAACTCGTCCGTACCCGTCCGAATGTCCTGAAGCTCCGCCCGGATTCCAAGCTCGTCCATTCCGGGCTGGGCGGCGAACCGGAACGGCGTCTGGTCAGCGTCAAGGCCTTCCTCAAGGAACTGGAATCCGTCTCCGGTCTCGTTTCGGCCTAGGCCGCTTCGAGGGGCATGAAGGGGCCGGACAGGCCTGCCTCGAGCAGCGCCTTCGCCGTATGGAAATTCCGCTTTTCGACGACGCGCCAATTGAGCGAGAGGTCCGCGAGTCCGTCCGCCTCTGCAATGGTTTCCGCGATCCGCTTCGAGAGCTGAACCGCGCCATGGTAGGAGGTCGATGGCATCGACACCGCTATCGTACCGGTTTCGGCGACGGCAGCGCAGTCCGTTTCGCGCAGGAGGGGGCCCAGACACTTTGCGAGCATGTCCAGTCGACGCGCATCGCTGCGGTGCTCACCCACCAGCTTCAGGGTCATCACCGACAACGCATCCGTCCGCTGGTTCGACACGCCTATCTGGCGCTCCAGGTGCGCCTCGAGGAACGCACTCGAAAACAGGCCGGTCGCATCGTCACAGACGCCCCGTGAAACCGGCCCCGTCGGCCTTGCCGGGCGCAAGGCCTGGTATTTCCGCGACAGGCTTTCGATCCGCTTGATCACATCCGGCTCGGGATCCTGGCATTCGATGATTTCGTCAGAGTGTGAAAGCAGGTCCTGTGCGTCATCCGGCACACGCTTGTCACCATCGACCAACGCAAGAATTGGCAGGCCGTTGAGCCATTCGCCCGGTTCCGGCCTGTCGGGCAAAAGCGCAATAATGTCGCTGGCCGCAGTCATGTCGACCAGCGCCGCTGAAAACCTGCGCGTCGACAAATAATCACTCGCCATGTTGCGTGACAGGGCGGCGGTGACATTTACGCCCCGAGCCCTCAGGGCGTTCTGCAGTGAGAGGAAAAGCGGCGAACTCTGGCCGAGATAGAGCAGTTCAGGCTCCTGTTCAGGCAAGTCGGCGGATGGGATGATCCCGAATGCCTGCGCGGTTTCGGCGCGAATCGCGACTTCCACGCTTCGCGCCTCCCGGCGGGCCATCGCGGACAGCCGCCCTTTCAGCATGCCGAGGTCTCGGTCGCGGCGAACCGTAAGGGCGTCTGACAGGAACAGTCCCGCGTTTGCGGTATCGAGAATGACCAGTCGGCGGCTGAGGCCGCTAAGGCAGGCTTTGTGGCAGGCCTGCAGCATCGCCTTGGACACGCTGGCCAGATCGATGAGAAGGGGATCGGATGCCTCCAAATCCACCGCCTCTCCGCTCGCATAAGGCCGCATGCCACCGGATCGCAGGCGCGCGGCGACAATCTTGAACCGCACGCCCGTCGCGGCGACTTCGATTGGCGGGTCCATATAGGTCAGGTCAGGCATGAATTTCTCGAAACGCTGCAGCAGTCGACGCTGGGACACCCCTTTCTTTTGCCGGTTTCACACTTAAAGTTCCGCTAATCAGGCTGCATTGGCCAAACGAGAACGGGAGAAGATCATGGCGAGTGGGCCACTGGACGGTGTCAAAATTGTTGAATTCGCGGGAATTGGTCCGGGACCGTTCTGCGGCATGCTGCTGTCAGACATGGGCGCCGACGTGGTCCGCATAGACCGCGCCGGCGACGGCAAGCCAGGACGGGCCGCTGACGTCATGAGCCGCGGACGCCGGTCGATCAGCCTGAACCTCAAGGATCCGGCGGACGTCGAAGTCGCCCTGAAACTGATCGAGAAGGCCGACGGCCTCATCGAAGGCTTCCGGCCCGGCGTGATGGAACGCAACGGCCTTGGCCCGGATACCGTTCTCGCGCGCAATCCGAAGCTCGTTTACGGGCGCATGACCGGCTGGGGTCAGTTCGGCTCGCTGTCGCAAGCGGCCGGTCACGACCTCAACTATATCGCGCTCACGGGCGCCCTCCACGCCATGGGCCGCAAGGATGAACGCCCGAGCCCGCCACTCAACCTGGTCGGCGATTATGGCGGCGGCGCGCTCTACCTGGCGATGGGCCTTCTGGCAGGCATTGTGAACGTCAAGAATGGCGGCAAGGGCCAGGTGATCGATGTTGCGATGACCGACGGCGCGGCGTCGCTCTCCACCATGTTCTTCGGCATGAAAGCCATGGGCGTGTGGACCGATGACCGCGAGTCGAACCTGCTCGATGGCGGGGCACACTTCTACGACACCTACGAATGCAGCGACGGCAAATGGGTCTCCATCGGGTCCATCGAGCCGCAATTTTACGCGCTTCTGCTCGAGAAGACCGGCGTCACCGACCCGGAATTCAAGTCCCAGATGGACCGCTCGAAATGGGGCCCGCTCAAAGCCAAGCTGACCGCGATCTTCAAAGGCAAGACGCGCGATGAATGGTGCGCCATCATGGAAGGTACAGACATTTGCTTCGCGCCGGTTCTGTCCATGGCAGAGGCACCCAGCCACCCCCACAATGCTGAGCGCAAGACATTCGTCGAGGTCGAAGGCGTGGTTCAGCCTGCGCCCGCGCCTCGGTTCTCCGGCACGCCGGCTGAAATCCAGCGGCGCCCCGCCGGCGTCGGCGAGCATACCGAGGAAATCCTGCGCGACTGGCACGTCAGCCGCTAATGGGTGCACTTCCGGGAACCACGGGCCGTCGGCGCATCTACCTGATGCGCCACGGCTTCGTGGACTATACGTCGGCAGCCGTCCGCAAGGCCCGCGATCCGTCAATCGCCGCGCTGACGGAAGCGGGGGAATTCGAAGCGAAGGCCGCGGGCGTGGCGCTCTCCGAAGTCCACTTCGATCTCGCGATCTGTTCCGGGCTCAAACGTACCCGGCAAACGGCCGAGATCGTTCTCGCCGAACATCCAAAGAATCTGGTTCTCGAAGAGGAGCCGCGTTTCGGAGAGGTCCGGTCCGGCCAGTACATCGACTTCCATTCGGCCGAGCACCTGGCCGCGACGATGACATTCACGTTCGAACAGGCGGGCGAGCCCGGCGCGCGGTTCCTCGAAGGCGGCGAGAAATTCTCCGATGCCCTCGACCGCATCCTGGAAGGCCTGAGCGACCTGCTCACCCGTCCCGGTTGGGCCACCGCCCTCGTCGTTGCGCATGAGGTTGTCAATCGCATGGTGCTCGCCTCCGTCGTCGGCGCGCCACTCGGTGCCAGTGCCGGATTCGAGCAGGACACCGGTTGCATCAACATCATCGATTTCGACATGGTCCCGGCCGAAGACGGCACAGGCACGCAGATCGAGCGGGGCATGCTGAAAGCGGTGAACCTGACCCCGGCCAACTATCTCAAGAACGGCATGAACCTGCGCAGCCTGGAAGCCATTTTCACACGCCCTGAACCGGGCACCTGAACACAGTTCCTGAACTCGCCTCTCAGGTGAACAGAACATAACGACGGGACACGGGTCCGTTCAGGTGGGATTCGCTATTAACCAACCTGTCGGTGCCGCGTTTTTGGGCTTTTTGCCAGGGCAACGCACTGACGTCCTTCTTGCTTTACCTCGGCCGCCCCTCGGGGCGGCCATTTTCTTGCGCCGCAGCATTTTAGGGATAAGGTCGCTCCATTCGAACAAATGGCGAGGACTGACACTTGAAAACGACAATGACGAGCATGCTGGTACTGGCGGCCCTGGCGGCCTGCTCTCCGAAAGCGCCAGCGCCTGCAGACACAGCGCCTGAGCCCGAATCGGCCGCCGAGCTGCATGAACGGCTTCTTGTGCTCGATTCCCACCTCGATACGCCAGCGAATCTGTCCAAGCCTGATTTCGACATCATGGCCGACAATCCGAGCGTGCTCGGCAGCGTCCAGGTCGACCTTCCGAAAATGACACGCGGAGGTCTCGATGGCGGCTTCTGGGTGATTTTCACGCCGCAAGGCCCTGTAGACGAAGCGTCCTACGAAGCCGCAAAAACGGCGGCACTCACCCGGAGTGATGAGATTCATACGATGGTCGCCGATCACCCTGAGTCGTTTGAACTTGCCTACACGTCCGAAGATGCCGCCCGTATCGCGGCGTCCGGCAAGCGCGTGGTCTATCAGTCCATCGAAAACAGCTATCCGATCGGAACCGACCTCTCGATGGTCGAGACTTTCTATGACCGCGGTGTCCGCTTCATCGGGCCCGTGCATTTCCGCGACAACCAGTTCGCCGACAGCGCAACCGACCTCTCGGCCGGAGACTTTGGCGGCCTCAGCCCGCTCGGCGAGGACCTGGTCAAGGAAGCCAACCGCCTCGGCATGGTCCTGGATGGGTCGCACGCGGCCGATTCGACGGTCGATGACATGATCGCGCTGTCTACCACGCCGCTGATTCTCACGCACACAGGCGTCAAGGCCGTCTACGACCACCCGAGAAACATCAGTGACGATCTTCTGCGCAAGATCGCCGATGATGGCGGCGTCATACAGATCAACGCCTATGGCGGTTACCTGGAGGCGTTGGAACCGACGCCGGAACGCCAGGCGGCCCTTGATGCATTGGCATTGGAGTTCGAAGGAATCTCGCCGATCACGGCGGACGCCGAGACACGCGCGCGCTACATGGCCCGCATGGAAGAGGTGAACGCGTCATTTCCGCCCCCTCGTTCCACCTTCGAGAAGTTCATGGAACATATGAACCACGCCCTCGACGTGGTCGGACCCGACCATATCGGCATGGGCGCTGACTGGGACGGCGGCGGCGGAGTCGAGGGCATGGAAGATGTATCCTTCCTGCCGAAAGTCACCGAACGCCTGCTCGCTGAGGGGTATTCCGAGCAGGACATCCAGAAGATATGGAGCGGCAACATGCTGCGGATGCTACAGCAGGCGGAAGCGGCCAAAGGGGCTTCCGCGCCCGAATAGGGCAGGGGCGCACACAATTCGCGGGTTTGGTGATGTTCAGACCTTGCAAAGCCTGTTTGGCGTCTGTAAGAGGCCCGTTCCAATTCACACGCTGAAAATGCGCAACAATCCGGATACCTGTCATGGCAGTTCCTAAGAGCAAAATCTCCAAGTCCCGTCGCGGCATGCGCCGCTCGCACGACCGGCTTGCAATGAATACGTACATTGAAGACGCCCAGTCGGGCGAGCTTCGTCGCCCGCATCACATCGACCTCAAGACCGGCATGTATCGCGGTCGCCAGGTGCTCGAGCCAAAGGGCGATATCTAGTCTGGTTGCGCATTTGCGCGCACAAGACTAAGGGTTCCAGCGCCTCCCGCCATCCGGCTGGGGGCGCTTTTTACATCTGAAGCCGAAAACAATTGAGGGGCACAGGACCGCCATGAGCGAGATCATCGACATTCACGCACGCGAAATTCTCGACAGCCGGGGCAACCCGACCGTGGAAGTTGACGTTACCCTTGATGATGGCTCGACCGGCCGCGCCGCCGTGCCCTCGGGTGCTTCGACGGGTGCCTATGAAGCCCACGAGCAACGCGACGGCGACAAGTCCCGCTATGGCGGCAAGGGCGTGCTCAAGGCCGTCGATGCCGTGAACGGCGAAATTTGCAATGAGCTCGACGGCATGGACGCCACCGACCAGCGCCTGATCGACATGATGATGATCGATCTGGACGGCACGGAGAACAAGTCTCGCCTCGGTGCCAACGCGATTCTCGGCGTCTCGCTGGCGGTTGCCAAGGCGGGCGCTGAAAGCTGCGCCATGCCGCTCTACCGCTATATCGGCGGCGCCAATGCCCGCGTCCTGCCAACCCCGATGATGAACATCATCAATGGCGGCGAACATGCCGACAACCCGATCGACATCCAGGAATTCATGATCATGCCGGTCAGCGCCGAGAGCCTGACGGATTCGGTCCGCATGGGCGCAGAAGTCTTCCACGCCCTCAAGAAAACGCTCAGCGATGCCGGCCACAATACCAATGTCGGCGACGAAGGCGGCTTTGCACCAAACATCGGCTCCACCGAAGAGGCGATCGGATTCATCATGAAGTCCATCGAAAAGGCCGGTTATGCGCCTGGCGAAGACATCGCACTCGCGCTCGATGCGGCATCGACCGAGTTCTACAAGGATGGCAAGTATCATCTCGCTGGCGAGAGCAAGATCCTCGGGTCTGAGGAGTTCGCCAAATACCTCGCCGACCTCTGCGGCCGCTACCCGATCATCTCCATCGAAGACGGCATGGCCGAGGACGACTGGGATGGCTGGGTCGCATTGACCGAAATGATCGGCGACCGCATCCAACTCGTCGGCGACGATCTCTTCGTGACCAATCCGGAACGCCTCTCGACAGGCCTCCAGAAGGGCGCGGCCAACTCGATCCTGGTCAAGGTGAACCAGATCGGCACGCTGTCGGAGACGCTCGACGCTGTCGAACTGGCCCACCTCCACGCCTACACCGCCGTCATGTCCCACCGCTCGGGCGAGACCGAAGACACGACAATTGCCGATCTCGCCGTCGCCACCAATTGCGGACAGATCAAGACAGGCTCGCTGTCCCGCTCCGACCGGATCGCGAAATACAACCAACTGATTCGCATCGAGGAAGAGCTCGGCCCGATTGGCATCTATGCCGGCCGGTCGCGCATCAACGCGGAATAGCGCAAACGCGCGGTTAACCAATCGCGTCTACAGGTTTGCGCCATGGTATCACGCCTTGAGGCCCTCGGGCTCAGCCTGCTTGTGCTCTACTTCGCCTACCACGCATTTGCGGGGGAGAAGGGCCTTGGCCGTTGGTCGGATGCCCAGCTGGAACTCGAAGACCGCAAGGCCGATCTGGCCAGGATCGAGGCCGATCTGACGCGCCTGCGCACCGATATCCGCCGTCTCACGCCGGGATCGGTCGATCCGGATTTTGTCGAAGCCCTGGCGCGCGATAAGCTCGCTTTTGTGTATCCAAACGAGATCGTCCTGATGGCATCAGCGGATAGCGCTGCAAATTGACATAGATGTTCTGACTTGTCGCAGCGGAAGCACGCATACATAAGACGAGTAAGGGATGGAGTTATCTGATGGCGACAAAACCGAAGAGTACCAAAAAAGCACCCACTAAGACAAGCAAGGCCGACATGCTCGCATATTATCGGGCGATGCTGTTGATCCGGCGCTTCGAAGAGAAGGCCGGCCAGCTTTACGGCATGGGCAAGATTGCCGGCTTCTGCCACCTCTATATCGGTCAGGAAGCGGTCGTTACCGGCATGCAGGCCTGCCTCAAGGATGGCGACCAGGTCATTACCGGTTACCGCGATCATGGCCATATGCTCGCCTGCGGGCTCGACCCGAAAGGCGTCATGGCCGAACTCACCGGGCGCAGCGGCGGCCTGTCCAAGGGCAAGGGCGGCTCCATGCACATGTTCAGCCGCGAAAAGAACTTCTTCGGCGGCCACGGCATCGTCGGCGCGCAGGTGCCGATCGGCACGGGGCTCGCCTTCGCCAACAAATACAAGAAAAACGGCCATGTCAGCCTCGCCTATTTCGGCGACGGCGCGGCCAATCAGGGTCAGGTCTACGAGGCCTTCAACATGGCCTCCCTTTGGGACCTTCCGGTCGTCTACGTCATCGAGAACAATCAGTATGCGATGGGCACCAGCGTTGCCCGCGCGTCGGCCGAAGTCGAACTGTTCAAGCGCGGCATCAGTTTCGAGATCGAGGGCGAAGCCGTTGACGGCATGGACGTGCTCGCGGTCAAGGAAGCCGGCGAAAGGGCCGTCAAATATGCCCGCTCCGGCAAGGGCCCCTACATTCTCGAAATGAAGACCTACCGCTATCGCGGCCATTCCATGTCCGACCCTGCCAAGTATCGCAAACGCGAAGAGGTCGACGACATCCGCACCCATCACGATCCGATCGAGGGCCTCAAGGGCCAGCTGGTCGAAGCCGGCCATGCGACGGAAGAGGAACTCAAGAACATCGACAAGGAGATCAAGGGCATCGTCAAAGACGCCGCCGACTTCTCGCTCGAAAGCCCCGAGCCCGATCCTTCCGAACTCTGGACAGACGTCCTGCGCGAAGTGGAGTTGGAGGCATGACTGAAACACCGTACACACTTCGGGAAATGACATTTGATTCAAGCAAATTCCTGAGTCTATTCATTTGGTTAGGCTTCCTGCCTTTTGTGGTTGGAACGATCGCGGCACTACTGGTTTTGATCGCGGCATTATCGCATATGAACACGAGCCTTTTTGGCGCGCTCACTCTTGTTGCGGCAGTATTCGTGGCGTGTGGAATTGCGGCACTATTGAACACTTTCATAGTGATGCATCTTGTGCGGACGAAACGGATGTTCGGTGGAGCGCGGCTTGTCTTTGCGCGTGACAGCCTGCTTCAAAAAGGCCTTTCGGCGAAAGGAGCACTCTAGATGTCCGTCGATATTCTCATGCCGGCCCTGTCACCCACCATGGAAGAGGGCACCCTCTCCAAATGGCTGAAGAAGGAAGGCGACACCGTCTCCTCCGGCGACGTGATTGCCGAGATCGAAACCGACAAGGCGACGATGGAAGTCGAAGCTGTCGATGAAGGCACCCTCGCCAAGATTCTCGTCGCTGAAGGCACCGAAGGCGTCAAGGTCAACGCCGTCATCGCTGTGCTCGCCGAAGACGGCGAAGACGCCGGCAGCGTGAAGCCGTCATCCAATGGCGCCGCCGCGCCTGCCGCCGCTCCACAGGAACAGTCGGAAGACGCCAGCGAAGCCGCGCCCGCGCCCAAAGCCAAACCCGAAGACGCACCCGCCGCAGCCGTCCTCTCCGATCCCTCCATTCCCGAGGGTACCACCTTCACCGAAACCACGGTCCGCGACGCCCTGCGCGACGCCATGGCCGAGGAAATGCGGCGCGACGAAACCGTCTTCGTCATGGGCGAGGAGGTCGCCGAATACCAGGGCGCCTACAAGGTCACCCGTGAACTGCTGCAGGAATTCGGCGCTCGCCGCGTCGTCGATACGCCGATCACGGAGCACGGCTTTGCCGGCCTTGGCGTCGGCGCGGCCTTTGGCGGCCTGAAGCCCATCGTCGAGTTCATGACCTTCAATTTCGCCATGCAGGCCATCGACCATATCATCAACTCCGCCGCCAAGACGCTCTACATGTCCGGCGGCCAGATGGGCTGTCCCATCGTGTTCCGCGGCCCCAATGGCGCGGCTTCCCGCGTCGGTGCCCAACACAGCCAGGACTATGCCTCATGGTATGGCCATGTGCCCGGTCTCAAGGTCGTTGCGCCGTATGACGCCGCCGATGCCAAGGCCCTGCTCAAGGCCGCGATCCGCGACCCCAACCCGGTCGTCTTCCTCGAGCACGAACTGATCTACGGCAACAGTTTCCCGGTGCCGGACCTTGACGATTATGTCCTGCCCATCGGCAAGGCCGCCGTGAAGCGCGCCGGCACGGACGTCACGCTGGTCGCCTATTCCCGCATGGTCGGTTTCGCCCTCCAGGCTGCCGACGAACTGGCGGAGCAGGGGATCAGCGCCGAGGTCGTCGACCTGCGCTCCATCCGCCCGCTCGACACCGCCACGATCATCGAAAGCTTGAAGAAGACCAATCGCATCGTCACCTGCGAGGAAGGCTGGCGCCACATGGGCATCGGCGCAGAAATCTGTGCCTCCGTTGTCGCGGATGCCTTCGACTATCTCGACGCCCCACCGGCCCGCGTCCACCAGAAGGACGTGCCCCTGCCTTACGCCGCCAACCTCGAAGCGATGAGCCTCCCCAGCGTCGCCGACATCGTCGAGGCGGCGAGGAAAGTGTGCTATGTCAGCTAACGTATCTCTGAAAGACTTCGTTCGCCAAGCACTGGTAGATATTGCGGAAGGTGTGGCAACTGCACGCGATCCAGTAGCTGTGCTAGGTGGCTCAGTAAATCCGGAAACGGATAGGGGAGATTTCGGTAGTAGTTCTCCGGACCACTTAGTCGATTTTGATGTAGCGGTTTTTGCCGAGCAAACAACGGGCGGTGAAATTGGAGCAAGTGTCTCTGTGATGAGCTTGATGAGCTTTTCCGCCTCGGGGGACACGGAGTTCTTTCGCAATCAAACCCAAACCCGATTGAAGTTTTCGGTACCAATGAAGCTCCCCACAGGACGAAATACCGATCGCCCAGGACGCGGCGGTAATATCAACCAGTCCTACGATCCATTGGAAGGTCAGTAGAGATGTCCATCAACATCACCATGCCCGCCCTCTCTCCCACGATGGAAGAAGGCACGCTCGCAAAATGGCTCGTCAAGGAAGGCGACACCGTCTCCTCCGGCGATATCATTGCGGAAATCGAGACCGACAAGGCGACGATGGAAGTCGAAGCCGTCGATGAAGGCACTGTCGCGAAAATCCTCGTCGCCGAAGGCACTGAAGGCGTGAAGGTCAACGCCGTCATCGCCATGCTCGCCGAAGAAGGCGAGGATGCGTCTTCCGTCAAAGCCCCCGCACCATCCGCGCCCCCGGCGAAAGCCGGGGCCTCGGGCGATGACGAAGCAAAGCCTGCCCCCGCACCAACGACACCGGCTCCGGCGGCCAAGCCGCAAGCTGCACCGGTGCCGAAGCCACAACCCGTCGCCACCGCGTCCACTTCCGGCGACCGCATCAAGGCAAGCCCGCTCGCCAAACGCATTGCCGGCCTCAAGGGCATCGACCTCTCAGCCCTCAAGGGCACCGGCCCACGCGGCCGCATCATCAAGCGCGATGTCGAGAACGCCCAGCCCGGCGCCGCTGCCGCGCCCGCCGCCCGGTCAGGCGCACCCGCGCCCGACGGCCTCATCCTGCCGCAAATCCTCGACGACCGCGTCTATGCGCCCGACAGCTATGAGCTCAAACCGCTCGACGGCGTCCGCAAGGTCGTTGCCAAGCGCCTCACCACCAGCTTCATGCAGGTGCCGCACTTCCCGCTGACCATCGATCTCGAGCTCGACCATCTCCTGGCCAGCCGCGTCGCCATCAATGCGGCCGCACCTGAAGGCGTGAAAGTCTCGGTCAACGACCTGCTGATCAAGGCCTGCGCCATGGCCCTGATGGACGAGCCCGACTGCAACGCATCGTACACGGACAAGGGTATCGCCTATCACAAGCACGCCCATGTCTCGGTCGCTGTCGCCATCGACGGCGGCCTGATCACACCGGTCATCTTCAATGCCGAAGACAGGGGCCTCGCCGACATTTCCGAAGAGATGAAAGACCTCGCGGCCCGCGCCCGCGAGCGCAAGCTGAAGCCGCAGGAATACAGTGGCGGTACATTCAGCATTTCCAATCTCGGCATGTTCGGCATCAAGAACTTCGCCTCGATCATCAATCCGCCCGAAGGCATGATCCTCTCCGTCGGGGCAGGGGAGAAGCGCCCGGTCGTCAACGCCAAGGGCGACCTCGCCGTCGCCACGGTGATGAGCGTCACGCTCACCTGCGACCACCGCGTCATCGGCGGCGCCGAAGGCGCGAAATGGCTGCAGGCCTTCAAACGCTATGTCGAAACGCCCGAAGCAATGCTGCTTTAGCGCGCCAACACGCGAACGCGAAATGGGACCAGAGATGATGAAACGTACCGGGCTAATATTGGCGCTATCCTTGATGACCGCCTGTTCCCCGCAATCAACCGAACCGGCATCGCCTCCGGAATCCGTGTCAGCCCCCGATCCAGTGGTACAGTTCGATCCTGACAGGCTCAGGGCGATCGCCGACGTGTTTGCGACAGAGCACGGCATGATGAACCTGTGCGGTGATGACGTGCCTGTCCGTCTCACTTTGTTCATGGCAGAGCTCGGTGCGTCGACCACGCCGCCCGAACTCGTGTCGAGCCTGATGGCCGCCAATGATGCGAAAATCGAAGAGCTGCAGGCGGCTGAGCAGGAATACATCTGCACACCCGAGATGTTTGAGAGCCGCGAGGCGAATTCCATGGCCGCTCAGGAAGAGTGGAACGTGATGCGAGGTGCCGAATGACCACCCAATACGATCTCGTCGTTATCGGCTCCGGCCCCGGCGGCTACGTCTCTGCCATCCGCGCCAGCCAGCTCGGCCTGAAGACCGCCATCGTCGAGCGCGAAGCGCTCGGCGGCGTCTGCCTCAACTGGGGCTGCATCCCGACCAAGGCGCTGCTGCGCTCGGCCGAAGTCATGCACCTTGCCAAAAACGCCAAGGAGTTCGGCCTGAAGATCGACAAGGTCGAGGTTGACCTCGATGCCGTGGTCAAGCGCTCCCGCGGTGTCGCCAGCCAACTGTCCGGCGGCGTCAAGTTCCTGATGAAGAAGAACAAGATCAACGTCATCGAAGGCACGGCCCGTCTCGAAAAGGGCGCGCCTGCACCCAAGGTCATCGTCAAGGGCAAGGACGGCAAGGACACGACCCTGCAGGCCAGGCACGTCATGCTCGCCACCGGCGCCCGCGCCCGTGATATCCCGCAGGCCGGCCTCGTCGCCGACGGCAAGCTGATCTGGACCTATCGCGAGGCCATGACGCCCGACGTGATGCCCAAACGCCTCCTCGTCATCGGCTCCGGCGCAATCGGCATCGAATTCGCAAGTTTCTACAATGAGGTCGGCTGCGACGTCACCGTCGCCGAAGTCCTGCCGCGCATCCTGCCGGTCGAGGACGCCGAGATCTCCGCCATGGCCGAGAAGGATTTCAAGAAGCAGGGCCTCAACATCATCACCGGCGCCAAGGTCGAAAACCTGAAAGCCGGCAAGACCACGGTCACCGCCGACATCACCAACAAGGACGGCAAGAAGGAGACGATGGAATTCGACCGCGCCATCCTCGCCGTCGGCATTGTCGGCAATGTCGAAAACCTCGGCCTCGAAGCCCTCGGCGTGAAGGTCGAGAAGACCCACGTCAATGTCGACGGCTTCGGCAAGACCGGCGTCCCCGGCCTCTACGCCATTGGCGACCTCACCGGTCCGCCATGGCTCGCCCACAAGGCCAGCCATGAAGGTGTCATCTGCGTCGAAGCCATCGCCGGCAAAGGCAAGGCCCACGTCGAGCCGTTCGACGCCTCCAACGTCCCCGGCTGCACTTATTCGCACCCGCAGGTCGCCAGCGTCGGCCTCACCGAGGCAGCCGCCAAGGAAAAGGGCTACGACATCAAGGTTGGCCGCTTTCCTTTCATCGGCAACGGCAAGGCCATCGCTCTGGGCGAGACGAACGGCATGGTGAAAACCGTCTTCGACAAGAAGACCGGCGAGCTGCTCGGCGCCCACATGATCGGCGCGGAAGTCACCGAACTGATCCAGGGCTATGTCATCGCCCGGCAGGGCGAATTGACCGATATGGACCTCGCGCACACCATTTTCGCGCATCCGACCATCTCGGAAACCATGCACGAAGCCGTGCTCGACGCCGATGGCAGGGCGCTTCACATCTAGAGCAGGGGCCTTGCCCGCAGGCATCCACCCTTATACGCAGGAACCAGCCCAAATCACTGGAGGACCCTGCGTGACCCGTCACCTGCTCATAGGCCTGACTGCCCTCCTGCTCGCCGCCTGCGCGCCGTCGGCACCGCCCGCAACGGAGGCCCCTGTGCCTGCACCCGAAATCGCCCTGCCTGAGTCCCGCAACGGCGTCGTGACCGACCGGTTCGCGCGCATGGCGCTGCAATGCGTTCACAAGGAATACCCGAACAAGATCAGCCACGTCATGAACAGCGATGCGGACGCGGCCACGCCGCGCCAACTGCACCCGGCTTTCTATGGCTGCTTCGACTGGCATTCCTCGGTGCACGGCCACTGGCTGCTCGCCCGCATCCTGAACACTGACCCCGACACGCCGTATCGCGATGCCATCATCACCGCGCTCGGCCACAGCTTCACGCCCGACAATATCGCTGGCGAGATCGCCTATTTCCAAGGCGCCGACCGTGCGAGCTTCGAGCGCCCCTATGGCACCGCCTGGTTCCTCCAGATGATGACCGAACTGCGCGAGTCCGACCTGCCGGAAGCGACAACATGGGTCGCTACGCTCGAACCGCTCGAAACCTTTATCGTCGGCGAAACATCGACCTGGCTCACCAAGCTCGCCTATCCGATCCGCCTTGGCACGCATAACCAGACCGCCTTCGCCTTCGGCCTGATGCTGGACTGGTCCAGGGCGAACAATGAAGGGGCCTTCAATGCGCAGCTGACCCAGAAGGTGCTCGAATTCCATTCCAGCGACGTCAATTGCCCGCTCGCCTATGAGCCCTCCGGCGAAGACTTCCTCTCGCCCTGCCTGATGGAAGCCGACCTGATGCGCCGTGTCATGCCGTCGGACCAGTATGCCGCATGGCTCTCGGCCTTCCTGCCGCAGGTGCCGACCACAGGCCGCTCGGACTGGCTGTTGCCCGGCGTCGTGCTGGACCCGACTGACGGCAAGCTCGTCCACCTTGACGGCGTGAACCTGTCGCGCGCCTGGGCGCTGGAAGGCATTGCCAGCGCCTTGCCTGAAGGCGATTCGCGCATCGCGGCGCTCCTCGCTGCCGCCGACGTGCACAAGCAGACCGGCATCGCCGCCGTCAGCGACGAACACTATTCCGGCAGCCACTGGCTCGCCAGCTTTGCGACCTATCTCGAAACCCGTCGCGGGATCAGCCCGGAATGAAACTTCCCATCGGCCCCGGCGCACTCGTCGCAGCCGCCTTTATCGGTCCCGGCACCGTCACCGCCTGCACGCTCGCGGGAGCCAATTTCGGTTTCGCGCTCATCTGGGCACTCGTGTTCGCCACGCTCGCGACAATCATCCTTCAGGACATGGCCGCGCGTCTCGGCGTCATGGGCCGTGTGGGCCTCGGAGAAGCCCTGCTCGGCGGCACCGGGAACGTTGTCCTGAAATGGGGCGCAGCCGGTCTGGTCCTGGCCGCACTCGCTCTCGGCAATGCCGCCTATGAAGCCGGCAACCTGTCCGGCGGCGCGCTCGGTCTCGAAGCAATTGTCGGTGAAGGCATCGAAACCCGCCGCATCATCGTGCTCGTTCTCGCAACGATCGCAGGTGCCGTGCTCGTGTTTGGGCGTTACCAGCTGATCCAGCGCCTGCTGGTCGCGCTGGTCATCGTCATGAGCCTCGCGTTTGCTGGCAGTGCGATCCTCGTCCGGCCCGACATCGGCGCCATGTTGGGCGGACTCGTCCCACGGGTGCCTGAGGGCGGCCTCCTGACATCCATTGCCCTCATCGGCACGACAATCGTGCCCTATAATCTCTTCCTCCATGCCGCTTCAGCACGCGAACACTGGCCGGACGCCACATCGCAAGCGCTGGCAGAAGCCCAGACGGACACGCGTGTCTCGGTCGGCCTCGGCGGCCTTATCTCCATCCTGATCCTCACAACGGCGGCCTCCAGCCTGTTTGCCAGTGGCCAGCAGGTATCGAGCGCGGCTGACATGGCCGCAGCCATCGCACCGACCTATGGCGAGGCGGCCCGGTACCTTGTCGGAATCGGCCTGTTCGCGGCCGGCCTCACTTCGTCCATCACCGCACCGCTTGCCACCGCCTATGCGCTCAGCGAGATCGTCGGCAAGCCGCGCGGCGGACCACTCTTCAAGACCGTCGCCCTGGCCATTCTCGTCATCGGCACACTCGTGGCGCTCATCGGCTACAAGCCCATCAGTATCATTCTCGTCGCACAGGTCGCCAATGGCATCCTCCTTCCTGTGGTCGCCATCTTTCTGCTCGTTGCCATGAACCGGCGCTCGCTCCTTGGCGACAAGGTCAACGGGCCGTTTGCCAACCTGCTCGGCGGCGGCGTCATCCTGATCACATTGGGTCTCGGCCTGCGCCTCATCCTCCGCGCGATCGGTATGTGGCCATGACCCGGAGCATCTGCCTCAATGCCGATATCGGTGAATTGCCCGGCATCAATGGCCGCGCGCTGGACCGGGCCATGCTGGACGTCGTCACCCGTTGCAGCATCGCCTGCGGCGGTCATGCCGGCGATCAGGAAAGCATGGCCGCCACCGTCAAGGCGGCAGACGCCCGCAACGTCGAGATGGGCGCCCACCCGTCCTATCCTGACCGCAAAGGCTTTGGCCGCAAGGAGATGAAACTGTCCCGGGTCGAACTCAGCGCAAGCTTGCTGAACCAGGTCCGCGCCCTTGCTGCCATCGCCCGCGAACGCGGCGTCGCAATCTCCCATCTCAAGCCTCACGGGGCCCTCTACAATACGGCCGCACGGGATGAAGATGTCGCGCGAACAATTGTCGACGTGACGATCCAGTCGCGCATCCCGCTTCTGATCGGCCCGCCAAATTCCAGGCTGCAGGCGGCGGCTGACTATGCGGGGCTCGCCTACCTTGCCGAAGGCTTTGCCGACAGGGCCTATGAAGCCTCCGGCCACCTCACGCCGCGCACGATGGGTGGCGCCGTCATCGAGTCCGATACCGACCGGATCTGGCAAGCCGTCCAGATCGCCTCGACCGGCACCGTCACCACCCGAACCGGCGAGACCATCGACCTCGCGGTCCAGACGATCTGCGTACATGGCGACACGCCCGGCGCCCTCGCCAGTGCGCGCAACATTCGTGACGCACTTCAGGACGCCGGCATCATAGTTTCCCCCGTCGAGCCATGAGCGATCCGGCCATCACCTTTTGCGGTGACGACGCGCTGCGCCTCTCTGCGCCGGACAGGGACGAACGTCTCGCGCGCGCAAGCCAGCTGCAAGCGACGGGTGACTGGCTGGAAGTGGTGCCCGGTCGCCGCGACGTGACCGTCCAGTTCGACCCGTTCCGGCATGGTCCGGACGAGGCCCTGGCGCACCTCGCCCGCACCCTTGCCACCCCCGCGCCACCCCCATCCCGCACCCTCGAAACGGTCGAGCTGCCGGTGCATTTCGGGGGCAAGAACGGGCCGGATCTCGCCGACATTTCCACCCGGACAGGCCTGCCTGAATCGGAGGTGATTTCACGCCTCCTGTCAGAAGCGTTGCAGGTCGATATGCTCGGATTCACACCCGGCTTTGCCTATATGTCCGGCCTCGATGCGGCCCTCGAAATTCCCCGCCTCCTGCAGCCGCGACAACAGGTTCCGGCCGGGTCCATTGGTCTCATCACGGGCCAGTGCGGCCTCTATGCCCTGGCAGGCCCCGCTGGCTGGCCGATCATCGGGCGCACGCCCGTGTCCCTGTTCGACGCGGCCGCCGACAATCCCTTCCGTCTGCGGCCCGGCATGCAGGTCCGGCTGGTCGACGCCGACCAGTCATGAGCCTCACAATCCTCCAACCCGGCGTTCAGGCAACCCTTCAGGGCGCCCCGCGTATCGGAAGCCGGCACCTTGGCGTTCCCGCGAGCGGTCCGGCCGATCCCTTGTCCATGGCCCTCGCCAACCGCCTCGTCGGCAAGGCCAGCGATGCGACCGCCATCGAGATTACCTTTGGCGGTGCAGCCATCCGCTTCGATGCGCCCGTCAGCTTTGCCGTCACGGGTGCACAATCTGCACTGACGCTTGCAGGACGCGCGGTCGAACCTCACGTCACCCACTCGGCAGGCGAGGGCGACGAACTCCAGATCGCACCCGCCCGTCAGGGCTGCCGCGTCTACATCGCCATCGCCGGAGATATTGACGCAAACATCTTCCTCGGCTCGACCTCGACCTATCTTCCGGCAACGCTTGGCGGGTATGAGGGCAGGGCGCTCAGGCCAGGCGAAACGGTCCAGCTGGCGTCGGTCCGTGTCATCCCACCCATGGAAACGCCAGAAGACCTGCACCCCGTCTGCAGCAACAGCTACGCATTGCGGGCCGTGGAAGGGCCGGACTTTCCTGCCTCGGCCCGGCACATGTGGGACGAGACCTTCACCGCCACGCAACGTGCCAGTCGCATGGGTGTCGAACTCGAAGGGGCCTTTCCATACATTCCGGAGGACGCGAGCCATCCCAGCGCCGCCATCTTCCCCGGCGCGCTGCAACTCCCCCCCGGCGGACGCGGTTTCCTGCTTCTCGCGGATGCGCAGACAACCGGCGGGTATCCACATCTCCTGCAAGTGATCCGCGCCGACCGGCACCTGCTTGGTCAGGTCAGGCCGGGAGACCGCATTCGCTTCCTGCACAGGACACAGCAGCAAGCGGCTGACGCCCTGCGTGCCAAGCAGGCCTTGCTGTCGGCCTGGCTGCCGGATTTTCACCTCTGAATCCGCGCACCAGCTTGACTCTGGAGCAAAAGAACAAAATAAGAACATATGGACCTCGCAACCCTCAAGGCGAAAGGCATCGTGCGTGCCCAGACGGCGCGTCCGCCTGTGCGCGCTGTCTTTCCTTTTGGCCTCGTCCAATCCGGTGTGCATGAACTGGCAGAGACCCGTTTCGGTGACATGCCGGCGCTGACCGGCTTTGCCCTCGCGGCCCGCGCCGAAGGGCGCAACGCCAACAGGGCAGGGGCCATTCTCTGGATCACGCAGGCGGGCCTCGGCCTTGAGCATGGCCGCGTGCCCGACAGCGCCCTGCGGGCTTTCTCCGCCCATCATACGCCCCGGCTGGTCGTGCGCCCGGGTAAGCTGGCCGACGCGCTCTGGACCATTGAGGAAGCCATTGCCTCCAGCGCCGTCTCTCTCATTGTCGCCGAGATATCCGACGCCGACTTTACCGCCACGCGCCGCCTCGCGCTCGCGTCCGGCCGTCACGGCGTGCCCGTCATCCTCCTGATGCCCTATGGCAGGGAAGGGACAACTGCCGCCGAGGCACGCTGGCGCATCGCCCCCAGACCCTCCGCCCCCAACCGCTACGACCCCCGCGCCCCCGGTGCGTCCCGTTGGCACGCCGTCCTCGAGCGCTCCCGTACCGCCCCACACCTTGCCGGGCACAGCTTTGACCTTGAGTGGAACGATGAAACGCTATCTCTCACTGTGGTTTCCGGACTGGCCGCTGGACAGGCTGCGCCGCCAGCGCCTCCGCGCCGCGGGCCGCCCGATGCGCTCGGCATCCGCCGGGCCGGCTGATGCGCCGCCTTTCGTCCTGACCGAAAGCGGGCAGGCGGGCCTTGTCGTTGCCGCCGCCAACCGCACCGCCCTGGAGCTCGGTATCGCGCCCGGTCTGCGCTTCACCGATGCGCGCGCCCGCGCGCCCCAGCTCCTGTCCGGAGAGATTGACCGCGCGGCCGACGCACAGGGCCTTCAGGCGCTGGCGGCCTGGATGGTCCGCTGGACACCGCTGACAGCGCTTGATGGCCTGGATGGCCTGATGCTCGAAACAACCGGCTGCGACCACTTGCATGGCGGCGAGGCGGCGATGGTGGCGGCTCTCTCCCAGCGTCTCACACGCGCTGGCTATATGCACAGGATCGGTCTCGCCGGCACACCCGGCGCCGCCTCGGCCCTTGCGCGCGCAGCAGCAAGGGAAGGTGTCCCGGCACTGCTGCCAGAAGGCACCGAACGGGACGGCCTCGCCGAACTGCCCGTCGCTGCGCTCCGCCTCTCAAACGAAGCCGTAACCCTGTTGCGTCGCTTCGGTCTCACCCGGGTCGGGCAGCTCTATGACATTGATCGCAAGGCGCTCGCCCGGCGTTTCCAGTCCCGCGACATGGCCGATGCCACCTGCCTTCGGCTCGACCAGGCGCTCGGCCTCCGGATTGAACCCTTGCGCCCTCTCCAACCGCCTCCCGCCCATGCGGCGCGCCTGCCATGTCCCGACCCCATTGCCAGCACCGAAGGCGTGGCAGAGGGGCTCCGGCAGCTTACGAAAACCCTTTGTGCGGATTTAGCCCAACTCGGCGAGGGCGCGCGCAGCTTTGCCTTCCACGCCTTCAAGTCCGACGGCGAGGTCTCCAGCCTTGCCGTCACCGCTGCCCGGCCAGTGCGGACGCCCGCGCATATCCAGCGCCTGTTCCGCGAGAGGCTGAACAGTATCGACCCCGGTTTCGGGATCGACCTCCTCCTGCTCGAAGCGCGCCGCACCGGACCGATGAGCGTCAGTGCCGTCGCCCTCTCCGGCGACCTCGCCGCCAGCGACACGGACGACGCGGCATTGGCCGCGCTCGCTGACCGGATCGTCGCAAAACTAGGGCCGGGCAGTGTCCAGGTGAACACGCCACAGGAGAGCCACACCCCGGACCGGGCAGAGCATTGGCACCCCTATGACGTGGTCCTGCCACCCCCATGCCACACCCGTGCCACCCCCGGGCCGCGCCCCGTCCGCATGCTCTCCCATCCCGAACGAGTCGACGTCATTGCCGAGGTGCCGGACGGCCCGCCGCTACGCTTTGTCTGGCGCCGTGTCGTGCGGACGGTCTCGCGTGCCGACGGCCCTGAGCGCATCAACCCCGAATGGTGGCGCAGCCTGCCACCTGTAGTCGGCACTGGGAAAATGCCCCGCGCCCGCGACTATTACCGGATCGAGGACAGCAAGGGTGGACGCTACTGGCTGTTCCGTGACGGCCTGTATGACGATGACCGCGGCGCCGCGCCCGAATGGTATGTGCAGGGTCTTTTCGCATGAAGGGATATGCCGAACTTGCCGTCACCACGAATTTCTCCTTTCTCCATGGTGCCTCCCATGCCGGGGAACTGGTGGACCGCGCCCGCGATCTCGGTCTTGCTGCAATCGGCGTTGCAGATCGCAATACGCTGGCCGGCGTCGTACGGGCCCATCTGGCGGCCAAGGCAGCAGGCATGCGCCTTCTGGTCGGCGCCCGTCTTGTCCCGCAGGACGGCCCCGAACTCATCTGCTACCCGACAGACCGCGCCGCCTATGGCCGCCTCTCGCGCCTGCTGTCAGACGGCAAACTGAAGGCGGAGAAGGGCGACTGCCTGATCACGCTCGCGGATGTCGCCGCCGCCAGTGAAGGCCAGATATTCATAGCCCTTCCGCCAGAGCGTCCAGATACGACTTTCGAGACAATGCTGCAGCATCTGGCCGGGCTTTGGCCGGGGGCGCTCTACCTTGCTGCGCGCTACACTTTTCAAGGCCGCAACCGCGAGCGCTTGGCCCGTCTCGCCGACCTGGGCGCACGTTGCGGCGTCCTGATGGTCGCCGTCAATGACGTCATCTACCACACGGCGGCCCGCCGTCCCCTGCAGGATGTCATCACCTGCATCCGGGAGCATTGCACCATCGACACGGCAGGCTTCCGTCTTGAGGCGAACGCTGAACGCCACCTCAAGGCACCGGAAGAAATGGCCCGTCTTTTCAAGGGCTTCGAGCCGGCCCTGGCGCGCACGCTGGAAATTGTCGCGCGATGCAATTTCAGTCTCGACGAACTCGCCTATGAATATCCCGACGAACCCGTCCCGCTCGGTTCAACGCCGCAGTACCATCTCGAATACCTGACATGGAAGGGTGCCGACTGGCGGTATCCTGCCGGGGTTCCGCCCCATATCCGCGCCCAACTGGCCAAGGAGCTCGATCTCATCGATGAGCTTTCCTATGCGCCTTATTTCCTGACCGTGAACGACATCGTCGCCTGGGCCCGTTCGCAGGGCATCCTCTGCCAGGGGCGCGGCTCTGCCGCCAATTCTGCCGTCTGCTTCTGCCTTGGCATCACCAGCGTCGACCCGGCCGAGACCAGCCTCCTGTTCGAACGTTTCCTCTCACGCGAACGCAAGGAACCGCCCGACATCGATGTCGACTTCGAGCACGAACGGCGCGAGGAAGTGATCCAGTATGTCTATCGGCGCTACGGGCGCCAGCGCGCCGCCCTGACGGCAACGGTCATCTCTTACCGGCCCCGCTCGGCTGTTCGCGAAGTCTGCAAGGCGCTTGGCCTGACAGAGGATATTTCCACCGCGCTCGCCGGCTGTGTCTGGGGCAGTTGGGGGGATGACATTCCGGCCCCCCAGATCGCGCAGGCGGGCCTTGATCCCGCCAGCCCGATGATCCGCCGCGCCATTGCCCTGACACGCCAGTTGATCGGCTTCCCCCGGCACCTGTCCCAGCATGTCGGCGGTTTCGTCCTGACGCGGGGACCGCTTGTCGAGACCGTGCCAATTGGCAATGCGGCCATGCCCGATCGTACCTTCATCGAATGGGACAAGGACGACATCAATGCTCTCGGGATCCTGAAGGTCGATGTGCTGGCCCTCGGCATGTTGACCTGCATTCGCAAGGCCTTCGACTTCCTTGAGGCTCATAAGGGCCTGCGCTTCAATCTGGCAACCATTCCGGCGGACGATACGGCGACCTATGACATGCTGTGCGAGGGCGACAGTCTCGGCGTGTTCCAGGTCGAAAGCCGGGCCCAGATGAACATGCTGCCGCGTCTCAGGCCGCGCACATTCTACGACCTTGTCATCGAGGTCGCCATCGTTCGTCCCGGCCCCATTCAGGGTGACATGGTCCACCCTTACCTGCGGCGCCGGAAGGGACAGGAAACCGTGCGCTACCCGAGCCCCGCGCCTGAACAAGGCCCGCCGGATGAACTTGCCAGGATCCTGCAGCGCACGCTGGGCGTGCCGCTGTTCCAGGAGCAGGCGATGCAGATATCCATTGATGCGGCCAAGTTCACATCCGACGAGGCCAATGGCCTGCGCCGCGCCATGGCGACGTTCCGCAAGGTTGGCACGATCCAGAATTATGAAGACATGATGGTGTCGCGGATGATTGCGCGGGGCTACCAGCCGGAATTTGCGCAACGCTGTTTCGACCAGGTGAAGGGGTTCGGCGAATACGGTTTCCCCGAAAGCCATGCCGCCTCGTTTGCCTTGCTCGTCTACGTCTCTTCCTGGCTGAAATGCCATCACCCGGATGTATTCTGCGCCGCATTGCTGAACAGCCAGCCGATGGGCTTCTATGCGCCCGCCCAGATCGTACGGGATGCGCGCGAGCATGGTGTGGACGTGCGGCCCGTCGACGTGAATTACGCTGACTGGGACAATACGCTGGAACCTTGCTGCACCGGCGATAGCCTAACTGCCGTGCGGCTCGGATTCCGGCAGGTCGACGGCCTGCGCGAAGATGAAATGGAAACGCTGATGGGTGCGCGGGGGCAGGGGTTCGATACACTGGAAGAAGTGCGCCGGCGAACGGGCCTGTCACGACGCGCGATGGAATTGCTCGCCGCGGCGGATTCTTTCGGTTCGCTCGGCCTGTCACGACGCGAGGCCCTGTGGGCGGTCAGGGGCGACACGGCAGGAAAGGCACTGCCCCTATTCACGGCGGCAGACGCGGCCGAGCAGGGCGGTGACATCAAAACGTATCTGCCCCGGATGCCCGATTCCGAGCAGGTCATTCAGGATTACCAGACAACCCGGCTCTCGCTCAAAGACCATCCCCTGCAATTCCTGCGACCGCTTTATCATTCCCGGCGCATCCTGACGACGGCCGAGGCCGTTGGCATGCCGGACGGCCGGCGCGTGGAGACATGTGGCTTGGTGCTCGTGCGCCAGCGCCCGGGTTCGGCCAGCGGGGTCGTCTTCATCACGATCGAGGACGAGTCGGGCATTGCCAACCTGGTCGTCTGGAAGCGCGTCATGGAACGTTACCGACCGGTCGTCATGGGCGCGCGCATCCTATCCGTGCGCGGGCGCGTGCAGTCGGCTGACAATGTCACGCATATCGTCGCCGAGCAGCTGATCGACCGAACCGCTGATTTGACATTGTTGTCGGAAGAACACATGTCCGACCCGTTGAAAGGCGTGCTGTCCCATGCGGATGAAGTGAAACGGGCGGTACAGGAAGGACGCGGGCCGGGCGAACATGGCGACATGCACCGGCATCCGCGAAATGTGAGGATCATTCCCCGGAGTCGCGACTTTCACTAGGCGGAAGCGGGCGATCCTCATCCACGAGGATGCGATTGGCCGCGCCCTCCGGATCGTCGAACTGGCCGGAGCGCGCGGCCCACAGGAAGGCGAGCAGGCCGATCAGCCCCATGCCGAGCGCGATGGGAATGAGAAACAACAGCCCGGCCATCAGAGGCGCTCCGGCATTGTATTCAGGCGCAGCGCATTCAGCGACACAAGAATGGAAGAAGCAGACATCGCAATGGCCGCGACGAGCGGCGTGGCATGGCCACTGATGGCGACAGGAACGGCCACGAGATTGTAAGCGGCCGCGAAGGCGAAGTTCTGCAACATGACAGCGCGCGCCTGCTTTGCGACCGCGATCAGCCGGGGCAGGGCGGCGAGGCCGCCGGAATAGACCGCATCGCTGGCCGACCGGCTGATATCCATGGCGCCGCCCGGTGTAACGGACGCATTGGCGAGCGCCAGCGCACCAGCATCGTTCAACCCGTCCCCGATCATCAGCACGCGATGACCCGCCGCCTGCAATGCTTCGAGGCGCTCGACCTTGTCGCGTGGAGAGGCCTTGGCTGTCCAGTCGCTGATTCCCAGTTGACCGGCCACATCGACGACAGTTTCCTCGCGATCGCCTGACAGGATTTCCATGCCATATCCCGCCTGTTGCAAGGCCCGGATCGTCTGGGTCGCATTGTCGAGAATATGGTCGTTGAATTGTAGCCGGACAGGCGTGCCATTGCCCTCTACGAACCAGAGAGAACTACTAGAGGCGACGTCAATGTCGGCGCCAACCCATTCAGCCGATCCGAGTCGGCAGGTGACGCCATCAATCACACCTTCAAGCCCGAGACCGGGGAATTCCCGGACGTCAGACGCGACGGGCCCAGGCCCGGCAGCCTCGACGAGCGCGCGAGACAATGGATGCCGGCTGGCCCGCGCCAGCTGGGCCGCATTGCCGAGCATGTCAGGCGAGACATCGCCGGCAAGGCGCGGCGTGCCAAATGTCAGCGTGCCTGTCTTGTCAAAGATGATGTAATCGCACTGCGCCAGCCGCTCCAGCGCGTCGCCGGATTTCAGAAATGTGCCGGCGCGAAACAGGCGTCCTGACGCGACCACCTGGGTCACGGGGGCGGCGAGTGCCAGCGCGCAAGGGCACGTGATGATCAGCGTCGAAACGCCGATCAGCAGGGCCTCGTTGGCACTCATGCCGGCCAGGAGCCAGCCAATGAAGGCGAGCAGTGCGGACGTATGGACGAACGGCACGTACAGTGACACGGCCCGGTCAGCGATTTTCCGGTAGGTCGAGCGGCGCTGTTCGCCAGCGTCCAGCATGCGGGCAATGTCTGACAGAAGGGAGTCACTTGCGGCGGCAATCGCGCGTCCCGTGAGTGGCTGGGACAGGTTTACCGTACCTGCCAGCAGGTTCATGCCCTGGGTTGCGGTTCGCGGAACGCTCTCTCCGGTCACAAGGCTCTCATCGACTTCGGACAGGCCGGTTTCCACCTGCATGTCGACAACCGCCTGCTCGCCTGGCGCAAGAAGGATCAGGTCGCCCGGCTGGATCTCGCTTGCGCGAACGGAGCGGGCTTCGCCATTTTCTCCCAATCGTGTGACGCTGCGATGTGCCATCGCTGCCAAATCCCGCGCAGACGTATGCGCTTTCCGGCGGACACGCGCGTCGAGGAAGCGGCCGATGAGCAGAAAGAAAAGCAGCATGACCGATGCATCGAAATAGGCGTGCTCGCCGCCCCGCAAGGTTTCCGACACGCTCACGCAAAACGCGATGATCACAGCGAGCGAGATCGGCACGTCCATATTGGCATGGCCATGCTTGAGGACGTTCCAGGCCGACCGGAAGAAGACGCGGCCGGAAAACAGGATCGCAGGGAATGCGATCAGGCCGGAGAGCCCATGCAGCATCATCCGGGTCGAGGTGCCCATTTCGCCGTCGCCTGCCCACACCGACACGGACAGGAGCATGATGTTGGCAGTCGCGAAACCAGCAACGCCCAGTGCGATGAGCAGGCTGCGTTCCTCGCGCTGCTCATCTGTCATGCCATTGCCCTGATCCTGCGGCGCAACGCCATAGCCAAGCGAACTGATCGCCTGGACAATGGGAATGGCGGTCAGCCCGCCACGCCAGGCGACTTCAAGTCCGCCTGTCGACAGGTTCAGGCGTGCTGTTTCCACACGCGGGAGCGCTTTCACAGCCGATTCGATCCGACTGATGCATGCGCCGCACTTGGCACCGCGTATCGTCAGGCTGAGGCGGTTCTGTCCGTTGACGCGCCGAACAAAGGCAGAGGGGTCTGGCGCGCTCGTCGTTTCGGGCGGCGCGAGACCCGTTGGACATCCGGCAACCAGATTGTTCTCAGTCTGGGTCATTTGACCATGATGACCTTTGTTGCCTTGAAGCCCGTGTCTGAACGATCGTCAGCGACCTCGGCATTCAGGGCGACATGCCATGCACCTTTGCTCAGGACAGGCAGCGCGGCACGGTATTCGCCAGACCCGACAGGCTGCATGTCGAGAAAGATATCGCTGTCCTGTGTCGCGGCGCGTCGCAGCTCCACGGTGACATTCCGGGATGGCAGGGCCAGGCCGTCGGCGTCGAGAATCCGCGCGATAAGCACATCGCCATCCGGCTCCTCGACCAGGCCGAGTTCCGCTTTCCAGGCCATGTCCTGCTGGTGCTTGAACGACTCGATTGTCTTGTTGAACTGAAGACCTTGCAGATAGGAGTGACGTACATCCTCTCCCGGAAAGGATGACAGCGCCGCCCACAGGAAGACGCCGTTCACGACGAACATCAGACCGAAGAACCCCAACAGCCAGAACAGGACGTGATGTCCCTTGAGAATTTTGCCATCGGTTTCCAGTGGGGGCGACAGTGTTGGCATCATTCGGCTCCAGCAGTCGTGAATGCGGCGGAACTGGTGTGGCTCTCACCCGTGACTGGATCAAGGACGGTAATGTCCAGTGACGACCTATGCGGCAGCGACGCAGCGGGGGCTGTAACAAGCAGGCGGAAGCGATCGACACCATATTGCTCAAGCGGAAGTTCCATCTCTTTGGCACCATCCGGTTTGGACAAGCCGATAATCTCGAATTCAGCGCCGGGCAGACCGGAAATGGAGACCATCGTGTCGCGTGCCGTTGTCGCCTTGTTGACGAGCTTCAGCGTGTAGCCATTCCGGACATCGCCATTGGCCAACTGGACGAAGGGTGGCGAGCGGTCCTTGAGCACATTGATTTCAAACGTGGGTTCTTTGGCGAGGCCCACGAGTATCAGTGCGCTGATGGCGACCATGAGAACGGCGTAAAGCACCGTTCGCGTCCGAAGCAGCTTGTAGACCGGTTTGCCACCCGCTGCCCGTGTTGCCACGGCCAGATCCGTATCATAGGCGATCAGTCCGGTCGGGCGGCCCACACGCGTCATGATATCATCGCAGGCATCAATGCAGAGCGCGCAGTGGATGCACTCAAGCTGGGCACCGTCGCGGATGTCGATGCCCATGGGACAGACCTGAACGCACTGCTTGCAGTCAATACAGTGGCCACGGCCCTCAAAGCCCTGCTCCTTGCGCAGCGGGCCACGTGGCTCGCCACGGTCGTAGCGATAGGTGACGTTCAGGGCGTATTCGTCTGTCAGGGCGCCCTGAATGCGGGGCCAGGGGCACATATAGGTGCAGACCTGTTCGCGCATCCAGCCGGCAAGGAAATAGGTGGTCAGCGTTAGCAGTCCCGCGAAGAAGTAGGCCGTCAGCGGTGCTTGACCGGTAAAGAACGTGCGCGCGATCGTTGGAGCATCATGCCAGTACAGGATGAGGGCGCCGCCGGTCAGGAATGCGATGATCAGCCAGACTATATGCTTGCCGATCTTGCGGACGGCCTTGTTCAGTGACCAGGGCGCTTTGTCCAGCCGCATGCGTGCAGCGCGATCGCCTTCAAATGCGCGTTCGACCCAGATGTAGAGATCGGTCCACACGGTCTGGGGACACGTATAGCCGCACCAGACGCGCCCGAGCAGCGACGTCACCAGGAACAGGCCGAATGTTGCGACGATCAGCAAACCGGCAAGGTAGAATATTTCCTGTGGCCAAATCGTGATGAAGAAGAAGTAGAATTTTTCTCCCGCAAAATCCGCCAGCACGGCCTGGTCCGGAATGCCTTCGCCGCGCGGCCACCGGATCCACGGCACGATATAATAGGCACCGAGCGTCAATGCCATCACCACCCATTTGATCATCCTGAACTTGCCATGCGCCAGCTTCGGATAGATCTGCTTTCGCCGCTCATAGAGCGACGGCGGCGCTGGCGGCGGGTTCGAAGCCTTGGGAGGGTTTGCGACGTGATTCATGGTCGTGATTATTCGCCGCCGCCAAGAGAGTGAACGTAAACGGCCAGTGCCTTGATCGTCGGGTCGTCCAGACGGCCCTGCCATGCGGGCATGTGGGCATTGCGGGCATTGGAGATGGTCGCCTCAATGTCAGAAGGTTCCCCGCCAAAGATCCACTCGGCATCGGTCAGGTCTGGCGCGCCGACACTGCGGTCACCCTTTGCATTCGCCCCATGGCAGGTTGCACATTGCGCAGCGAAGATTGTTGAGCCCTCAGCGGCTGCAGCGGCATCCGTGTCACGTCCCGAAAAACTCAGCACGTGCTGGACGAGGTCGTCGATTTCCGACGACGTCAAAAGCTTGTCGCGGCCAAAGGCCGGCATGGCGGAAAAGCGCGTGGCATCGTCTCCTTCGTGACGGATGCCATGCCGGATGGTCTGTTCGATCCCGTCAAGCGTTCCGGACCAAAGCCATATATCGTCGGCGAGCATTGGATAGCCCTTCGCGCCGCGTCCGCCCGCGCCGTGACAGGTTGCGCAATTATCGCCAAAGGCGCTTTCACCCATCTCCATCGCGAATTGCTGCAGGTTCAGGTCGTTCTGGATTTCCGTCAGCGAGGCCGCCATCAGGCGCTGCGACGCGACACCGCGCTCCGCATTCATCGCCGCGACCTTTTCAGCCACGAGCGAACGGTCTGACTGGCCGAGCAGCCCCGGCGTGTTCGTACTCCCCAAACCGGGAAGGGCCGGGATGGCCGGCATCAGGACCATATAGACCAACGCCCAGGCGATAGAAATGTACCAGACAATCAGCCACCAGCGCGGAAGCGGATTGTTGAGTTCCTGGATTCCATCCCACGTATGCCCGGTGGTCTCCACACCGGAGTGCGCATCGATTTCCGTGTGTTGATCACTCATCGCCAGGCTCCTTGTCTTCGAGCGGCAGGTAGGCTGCCTTGCGGAATTTCGCCTTGTTCGACGGCCAGAGCGCGTAAATTACCGCGACAACAAACATTCCGACGAACCAGGCCAGACCCCAGGTTTGCGCAAATTTCGAAAGCGTTTCGTACATGCCAGTCTCCTAGCGGCGGTTGCTGAGGTCATCAGCTTCGTAGGTGGAGAAGTCGACGAGCGTTCCGGTCATCTGGAGATAGGCAACCAGGGCATCCATCTCTGTGACACGTGACGGATCGCCATCATAATCCCCGACGATAACGGTGCCTTTGCGTCCTGCAGCCTCTTCATATCGCGCAATCAAGGCGTCCTGATTGTCATAATCGGCGTTCGGGTCCGCCTGGGCGACGAGGTCGGCTTTGGCATTTTCAATCATCTCGTCTGAATAGGGCACGCCTTCGAAACGCAGCGCTTTCAGATGATCTCCAATGTCATCGAAATGGACCATGTTGTCCGACAGGAACGCATAGGGCGGCATAACAGATTCCGGCACGACAGAACGTGGATCCCGGAGGTGATCGACATGCCATTCATCGGAATACTTCCCGCCGAGGCGCGCGAGATCCGGCCCGGTTCGCTTTGAACCCCACTGGAAGGGGTGATCGTACATGCTCTCAGCGGCGAGCGAATAGTGGCCGTAGCGCTCCACCTCGTCACGCAGCGGTCTCACCATCTGCGAGTGGCACGTGTAACAGCCTTCGCGGATATAGATGTTTCGTCCGGCCAGCTCGAGCGGCGTGTAAGGCCGCATGCCTTTGACTTTCTCGATCGTGTTCTCGAGATAGAAGAGCGGCGCGATCTCGACGATGCCACCGACGGCGACCACCAGCAGGATGCCGACCGTGAGGAGCAACGAATGGCGCTCGATCGCCTGGTGTTTTTGGAACAATCCCATTGTTCGGTTCCTATTCAGCAGGTTGGAGGGTGGCGGCACGTGCCGGCGCAGGATCGACAACGCCTGCGGCGGCGCCGTGCCCGAGCGCGGTACGGACAAGGTTGTAGGCCATGACGATTGCGCCCAGCAGGTACATGCCACCGCCAAGAGCGCGGATCATGTAGTTGATGTGCTTGGCCTCCACGGTTTCGATGAAGCTGTATTCAAGGAACCCGTATTCATTGTAGGCGCGCCACATCAGGCCTTCGATGATGCCCGCAAAATAGAGCGCCACGATGTAAAAGACGATGCCGATCGTTGCGAGCCAGAAGTGCCATTCAACGAGGTTTTTCGAATACAAGGCAGGTCGCTTCCACAGCCATTGGGTAAGGCAGTAGAGTGCGCCGAACGATATGAATCCGACCCAGCCGAGCGATCCGGAGTGAACGTGCGCGATCCCCCATTCGGTGTAATGGGAAAGCGCATTGACGGCGCGCACGCTCATCAGCGGGCCTTCGAATGTAGACATGCCATAGAATGCCAACGACACGACCATCATGCGGACCACAGGATCAGTTCGCAGCTTGTCCCAGGCGCCCGACAGGGTCATCACGCCATTGATCATCCCACCCCAGCTGGGCATCCAGAGCATGATCGAGAAGGTCATGCCAAGCGTCTGCGCCCATTGCGGCAGGGCCGTGTAATGCAGGTGGTGCGGTCCGGCCCAGATATAGATGAAGATCAGCGACCAGAAGTGCACGATCGAGAGCCGGTACGAATAGACCGGCCGCTGCGCACGCTTCGGAATGAAGTAATACATGATCGCGAGGAAGCCAGTCGTCAGGAAGAACCCGACAGCGTTGTGACCATACCACCACTGGGTCAGGGCATCCTGGACCCCTGCAAACAATGAATAGCTTTTCGAACCAGACAGGTTCACCGGCACGGCCAGATTGTTGACGATGTGCAGCATCGCAATCGTCACAATGAATGACAGGTAGAACCAGTTCGCCACGTAAATGTGGGGTTCCTTGCGCTTCCAGAGCGTGCCGAGGAAAACAAGCAGGTAGGCCACCCATACGATGGTCAGCCAGAGATCCGCATACCATTCAGGCTCCGCGTATTCCCGCGATTGGGTCACGCCCATCAGGTAGCCGGTGCCGGCAATGACGATGAACAGGTTGTAGCCCCAGAAGACGAACCAGGGCCACAGGCCGCCAGCGATCCGCGTCCGGCTGGTGCGCTGGACGACATAGAAGCTCGTCGCGATGAGAACGTTGCCACCGAATGCGAAGATAACGGCGGACGTATGCAGCGGCCGCAGACGGCCGAAATTCGTCCAGCCCAGATCAGGGAAGTAGAACAGGCCCGGCCAGGTCAGTTGCAGCGCGATAATCAGGCCGACGAGAAACCCTGCAATGCCCCAGAACATGGCTGCCGCAACGCCGAATTTGACGATCGTGTCCTCATAATAAGTTTCGTCGAACGGATTGCGGCCCTGCAATCCGCCAGCCCAGATACCGATGGCCACCAGCGCAAAGGCGGTGAGGAAGAAAAACACCCATGCGTGGGCTTCCATCATGGGATCGACAGCATTCGCTGCGATCAGCAATGCTCCCAAGCATGCAATGGCAACGAAAGTCGCGACGCTGGCAATACTGCCAGTAACCGACGACCGCGGCTTTGTGACTGTGCTCACTGAATTCTGCCCCTTCATTCGACCTATTACCAATAAAGCGCTAAATGCCGGGAGCTGTCGAGGCAGTGTATACGGGTAACTACGGATGGGCTGTGCTGTCGCACGGCTCCTAGAATGACACTTCAGTCGTGGAGGATGAAATGCTGAGATTTGCTGGCGTCGTGCCTGGGGTCGTATTGCTACTGCTCGGATCTTTTAAAGTGTGGACGCACACGCAGTCGCTACAGGCATTTCTGTCCGTTCGTTGTGGTCCGGACGGTTTTTCATCTGCGAACCACGCGTCGCTATTCTGGGCCAGCATGTTCAACGGGCACTGCTGGGGCTGCCCGGTCGCATTTGCGGGCGCCCTGATGATTCTCGCCGCCGCAGCTCTATGGTTCATTCCGCCAACCGTGATCAAAACGGGCGCACGTTGGTCCTGATCGATTCGCCCGGTCGCATCTTTTTGGCTCGCATCGTCCATGATGCATGCGCATACGGGGCTGGACTGAACTCGAAAGGACCCAGACGATGACAGACTCAGCTGATGGTTCTCCAACCACGCCGCTGTCACCACCCGATCTCGCGACACTTCAATCGCACCTCGTATCCATCCTGGAATCGGTTCCGGACGGCATGATCGTTATAGATGAGACAGGGCAGATTCTCGCCTTCAGCAAGGCCGCAGAAGTTCTGTTCGGTTATACAGCCAAAGAGATCATTGGACGCAATGTTCGCCAATTGATGGCTGGACGCGATGAAATCAACCACGACCAGTACCTCCTGAATTATCTCGGTTCAGGCGAGCGCCGGATCATTGGTATCGGCCGCGTCGTAACGGCGCGCCGAGCCGATGGAACCCTGTTCACAATTGATCTCAAAATTGGCGAAGCCAAGATCGGCGATCACTGGCTGTTCACGGCATTCGTGCGCGACCTGACCGATCAGCGGCGGGCCGAATTGAGAATGCGCGAGATGCAGTCTGAACTCGTCCATTTTTCGCGATTGAGCGCGGTTGGAACGATGGCATCGGCGCTGGCCCATGAACTTAACCAGCCCCTCACAGCCGTCGCCAACTATCTTGAGGCTGGCCGCGATTTGCTGGATCTTCCCGGCGACGACAATCGGGAAATTTTGCGGGAAGCCCTGGATGAAGGAGCCCGGCAGGCCGTGCGCGCGGGCGAGATCGTCCGGAAACTGCGAGGCTATGTATCCCGAGGTGAAATTGATGCGCGCTCCGTGGAAATCGAGCCACTACTTCAGGACGCCGCCGCACTCGCGCGCATGTCGATTGACGCCACCGACGTCCCTGTTGCGCTTCGTATCGCGCCGGACGTCGGTTACGTCCTGGCCGATCCAATTCAGGTGCAGCAGGTTATCATCAATCTGGTCCGAAACGCTCAAGAGGCGCTTGCGTCTACCGAAAGCCCAAAAATCGAGATAAATGCTCAACTTGGGGAAAGCGGGCTTGTTGATATCTCAGTCTGCGACAATGGCTCGGGCCTGGACGAGGACGTCAAGAAAACACTCTTCAAACCTTTCACGACATCCAAGTCCGGAGGCATGGGACTTGGCCTGTCGATCTGCCAAACCATCGTCGAGGCCCATGGCGGTACAATCTGCGCTGATTTGGCTCCTGATGGAGGTACGTGTTTCCGGTTCACACTTCGATCCGATCCGGCTATTCATACTGAATGAGCGAAACACGCCTTGTACATTTGATCGACGATGATGAGGCGGTACGCCATTCCGCCAGCTTCATGCTGCGGCATGCCGGCTTTGTTGTGAAGACTTATGCCGATGGCGTAGCCTTCCTAGAAACCGCGCAACAGGCCGCTCTGGGCTGCATCCTGCTGGACGTTCAAATGCCGCGCATGGACGGACTTGAAGTCCAGAAACGGCTCAACGATCTTGGCATTTCCCTGCCGGTAATTGTGCTGACCGGCCATGGCGATGTCGAAGTGGCGGTCAAGACAATGAAAGCCGGAGCCGTCGATTTTGTCGAAAAACCATATGAAAAACAAACGCTTATTGAGGCGCTGACGCGCGCTTTTGAACGCCTTGACGCCCGCAGTCACAAGGACGTCATGACCGATGAGGCTAAGGGCCGGATTGAGCGGCTTACACCGCGCGAAAAAGATGTTCTCGTCGGTCTGGTTGATGGTTTCACCAACAAGATGATTGCAGAAACACTGGATATTTCGCCTCGCACGGTCGAAATTCATCGGGCGAACCTGATGGAAAAGCTCGACGCACCGAGCCTTTCAAGCGTGTTGCGGATCGCATTCGCAGCGGGTGTCGGCATGGATGGCGCCGTTTAGGGGCATTTACCTACAGACACAGCTACTGTTGTGCGTCAGTTTTCAACAAATTCAATCCGGTCGATGACGCAAAATGAACCCAGATTCCCTACGAAAAGAGCGCGCCCGAATCGCAATTGTAGATGACAGTGAGGCTGTGTGCCGATCCTTGTCGCTGTTGTTGCGGTCCAAGGGGTACGGCGTTTCTGTGTTCGACAGCGGCCTGGCATTTCTAGGCAGGGGAGACGCAACACAATTCGATTGCGTCCTGATCGACTTCAAGATGTCTCCTCATGACGGCTTTGATCTCTTGCGAGAATTGCGGGAACGAGGCGACACCGTGCCGGCGATCATGATTACCGGCTGGGAGTCGAAGGACGTCTTCGAACTCGCAAAGCAGGAAGGCTTTGCGGATGTCATCTATAAGCCGATGCTTGACGATAAACTTGCCGAGACGCTCGAACTGGTCCTGGATCGCTGACACTGCCGTGTGAGGGAAGGGGGCCTTTGCAGGCCCCGCGAGTTAACAATGTGTTTATGACCAAGTTGGGCCGCCAGTGCAAAGAGGCATGTCGAGCGACTGTCACAGGTCGAGGCCGCGCGAATGCTCATATAATGGGAGAAGCTGGCAATCTCGCAAACAAAAGCGGCACCGAAGATCACTATCCTTGAGTCGCATAATCTTCATTATGGGCAATAATGCGTTCGGCGATACAAGCTAGAATGACAGGACCATGCCATCATAGCCGGGCTCCACGCCGTCCGGCAGTTCTCTCTTCAGCGTTTTGTAATCCATATCCACGTGCATATTGGTCAGCACGGCCCGCGCCGGCTTCAGGTCTGCAATCCATCGCAAGGCCTGTTCCAGGTTGGCATGGGTCGGATGCGGCGTGTAGCGCAGCGCATCCACGACCAGCACATCCAGTCCCCTGAGGCGTTCGAGGCTGTCATCCGGCAATGCATTCACGTCATTACAGTAGGCCAGCCCGCCAATCCGGAATCCGCAGCAGCGGATTTTGCCGTGCTCCATGTCGACCGGCAGGAATTCCACAGGACCGCCAGATCCGTCTATCGTGAACGTCTCTCCAGGCGAGATATCCGGCATTGTGCTCAGGATCGGCGGATACCCGCCCATCCCCTCGAAACAATATCTGAAGCGTTGGTGCAGCGATGTTCGCGTCGCAGCATCCATATAGGTCGGTATGGGGCGCCGCATGGTTATAACCAGCGGCCTGACATCATCGATGCCGTGGGTCTGGTCAGCATGGTCGTGACTATACACAATCGCATCAAGGTGCCGTACATCTGCCGCGAGCAGCTGCTCGCGCATGTCGGGCGACGTATCGATCAGGACGCGCGTTATCTCACCCTCTTCGCTAATCCGGTCCACAAGGACAGAGCAGCGCGTGCGCCGGTTGCGAGGCTCGTTCGGGTCACACACGCCCCAGTCACCTCCCACACGCGGTACACCGCCTGACGATCCGGTGCCTAGCAAAGTCAGTCGGTGGACGGATCCGGTCATGCGTTCACCTTGGCGAACAGTCTTCGCGCATTTTCGTCGGTCACCTGTTTTACCTCGTCGACCGTGAGCCCCTTGAGCCTGGCGAGCGCTTCGGCGACATGCACGAGATAGGCCGGTTCATTGCGGCGCCCCCGCATCGGCATGGGCGCCAGGAATGGGCAATCGGTTTCAAGAATGATGCGGTCCATCGGAACGTCGGCGATCACGTCACGTACCGCGCTCGCGCTTTTGAACGACAGGATGCCTGACACGGACACATAGGCGCCGAGCGCCAGTCCTCGCTGCGCCAGATGCGCGCCACCCGTATAGCAGTGCAAAAGCGGCTGGAATGGCCCCTTTTCGAATTCATCTTCCAGCACGTCGCCCATCATGTCGTCGGCCTCACGCGTGTGCAGGATCAGGGGCAAGCCGGTTTGCCGAGCAGCTTCAATGTGCTTCCGAAGGCTCTCGACCTGTGCGTCCTCCGGGCTGTAGCCATAATGAAAGTCCAGACCCGTCTCGCCGATCGCCACCACCTCCGGGCGGCCGGCTGCGACTGTGAGGTCTTCAACCGTGATGTCCGGAAAATCCTTGGTATGATGCGGGTGAACGCCGACAGAGCACCAGATGTCATCATGGACGGCAGCAATCGCATAGACCGCTTCGAAATTGTCAAACCGGTCGCAAATCGCCAGGAACCGGCGCACACCGGCCGTGCGGGCGCGATTCAGGACATCGTCCAGGTCATCGGCGAACACGTCGCCGTGCAGGTTTACGTGCGTATCGAACATGATCGACGCCTTAGCCTCGCCCGAGCGAGGAATAAAGCCCGGCAATCAGCTTGGCCGTGGTCTGCGATGCTTCCATGTTCAGCGCGCCCGCCTCCCCGAGCAGGCGCGACGTCTTCAGCCACGCATCCGCTGCAGACGGATTACCCTCGGCCTTGTCGGCCAGCCAGCCGAGCACTTCCTCGCTGAACGCCTCCAATGCAATCGCGTCCATGTTGGCTGCCTGGACCGCCGCCGTTAGCAACGCATCATTCGGTTTCGGTATGGATCTTAGCAGGGCCCGCGCAGCATTTGCGGCTTGCAGCCCACTCACGCTCGATAGCCTGATGCCGAGGCCGGGACGCCCACGGGACAATCCGGCAGCTTCTTTCGGCGCACCGACCAGTTTCAGGACACCCAACGTGTCATCGTCTGACAAGGCCCTCAAGCGCAGCGTCCTGCAGCGAGAACGGATCGTGGGCAATATCGGCCTGGAGCCATGATTGATCAGGAACAGAATGCTCGAGCCCGGCGGCTCTTCCAGTGTCTTGAGAAGTGCGTTGGCAGCATTCCGGTTCAGCTCATCCAGCGCATCGATAATTCCGACCCGCCAGCCACCCATGGCCGGTCGGAGCGTGAAAAAGTGATTCAGCTCCCGCACCTGGTCAACGGTGATATCCTGCCTCGGCTTGCCTTTGTCGTTCAGTTCAATCTGCACAACGCGGCGGTCAGGATGTGCTCCCGCGAGGTATGTCTGCATGACGGGGTCATCGCTCGTCGCATCAAGCGGCGCCGCGACGGGCCCGCGAGCGCCCAGCATGAAGGCCGCCAGTCTCTGGGCAAGACGCGACTTGCCAATGCCGGCCGGACCCTCAATCAGCCAGGCATGATGCAGTTTGCCACTCGCATTTGCCTCCAGAAAGGCGCGTTCCGCGTCGGCGTGACCGATAAGGGGTAGTGCGCTTGTCATTCGGCGCCGCCGCCGTTTGCCGCGAACAAGGCCTGCACTTCTCGCCACGCGTCCTCCGCAACACTGTATGCGTCTCGCGATGCATCAATGAGCTTCACTCTGTCCGGTTCGACTTTTACGAGATTCAGGAACGCCTGACGCACCGCGGAGTGAAATGTGTCAGGGCGCATTTCGAACACGTCCTTACGCGCATCGCGAATCTTTCGCCTGGCTTCAGTCGCCGCAGGCGGCGCATCCAGCACCAATGTCAGGTCTGGCCGCGTATTGCCCAGAACAGGTGTCTCGATAGCAATCAGAACATCTTCCGGCACACCATCTCCGACGCTCTGGTAGACACGCGTTGAGTCAGAAAAACGATCACATATAACCCACAGGCCTTTCGCCAAAGCGGGCCGGATCAGCTTGTCGAGATGGTCGACGCGTGCCGCGTTCATGAGCAGTGCCTCGGCCATCGGGGACCACGTCTCGCCATTCAATGGATGAAGCGCCAGTTCCCGAAGGCGTTCGGCCAGCCGGGTCCCGCCGGGCTCCCGCGTTGTGACGACTCCGATGCCGGCATCTTCCAGACGTTCTGCAAGCGTGTGCTGCAACGTCGATTTCCCGACGCCTTCGCCCCCCTCGAGCGTGATAAACCGTCCGCGCGCCGTATCAGCCATCATTGCCAGAAATCAATGCGCTCAATCCATCGATCGCCCGGCCGAAGAAACCGAGCCGTTTGACATCCGCCTCGGCGATAATGGGAGCCTCCACCGGCGGGCGGCCGTCCAGCGTCACAACCAGGCGTCCGACATGGTCGCCTTTCTTGACGGGCGCTTCCAGAGCGTTGTCGAGCACAATTTCGGTCTTCGCCTTGTCGAAGGCAGCCTTGTGGCCAGCGATCAGCATGGGTTCGGCGAGGGATACAGGGACAGTGCGTTCCTGTCCCAGCCAGACTGTTTGTTCGGGAAGCATAACGTTCTCTGGCGCGATGGTCTTCAGGTCGAAACTCTGGAATGCCAAGCGCAGCATCCGTTCGCCCTCTGCGGCGCGCGCCGCCATGGACTCCATGCCGTTGATGACAATCGTGCGGCGTACACCATCGCGAACCGCTGACCCGGTCAGACCGTAACCCGACGCTTCGAGGTGCCCGGTTTTCAACCCGTCCGCGCCTTCGATCCCCAACAAGGGGTTGCGGTTTGGTTGAGTATATTCGCGCCACGAATAGGCGGGAAGGTCGTACCAGTCATAGTATTCCGGAAAGTCGTCGATCGTGAGCTTCGCAAGCCGCGCCAGGTCCTCGGCCGAAATGACATGCCCCACGGCTTCAAGCCCGGTCGAATTGAGAAAATTTGCGGATTTCAAACCTTTCTCATGCGCCAGCTGGGTCATGCGCTTGGCAAACGCTTCCTCGGAGCCTGAAATACCCTCGGCGAGCACAATACAGGCATCATTGCCCGACATGATGATCACGCCGTGCAGCAGCTCTTCAATCGTTGGCGTATCCTTCGGCACGAGACCCATCGTCGATGTGCCGGAAGGGAACCCGCCGCGCCGCCAGGCATCGGCGCTGACTGTCAGGCGATCCGTCATGTTCAACTCGCCGCGCTTGACCATGTCGAAGACCAGATAGGCGGTCATCATCTTGGTCATCGAGGCAGGAATCATCGGTTCGGCGCCATCCTTCGAGAACAGGATTTCACCGGTCGCATTGTCCATGATGACTGCATGCGGCGCCGGTGTGTCAATCATCTGCGCGCCTGCCGGAGCGGCCAGCAGGGACAGGAGTGCGATCGTGGCGAGGATAGGTGTTCGGCACTTCATGTGGTCAAGGCCTCCATTGCAATTGAACGACGGCCAGACGCGTTGCGGCCCTCATTCCCGTGTAATGGGGAAAAAGGGCCGGTTTGTGGTCAGCGTCAATGGGGCGTTGTGCCGTATCGGTTAGTCTGCCGAGACGATCCGGCCATTCGCTATGCCGCGATCGGCAAGGTCGTCGCGCATCTCTGCTGCGTAGGATCGGCTGTCGAGTGGACCGACCCTGACACGGAAATAGTCAGAACCGTTCACGCGCGCCGGAACGATCAAGACAGGAAGGTCGGATCCCAACGATTGCCGGAAGGATTGTGCGTTGCCGATATCGGCAAAAGAACCGACCTGGACGAAATAGGCACCCTGCCCTGTCTGGGCGGACGCCGTGAACACCGGCGCCGCGGCCTGAACCGCAGACGCATAGATAACCGGCATTTGCTCTGGCGCCTGGGCCCCAACGGCATAGCCTGCCGGAGTCACCCGCTCAGACGTCGTGGATGGCTTATAGGCGACCGTTTGATGGTTTACGGGCGCCGGGCCAAGATAACGCACACGTACATTCGCGCGGCCATCCGCTCCGGATTCCAGTTCGCTCGCCGCGCGCTTTGACAGCTGCAATGACGCACCGTCCTCAAACGGCCCGCGATCATTGACCCGCACCACCACCTGCTTTTGCGTATCGAGATTGATCACTTGCACAAGGCTGGGCAGCGGCAATGTCGGGTGCGCGGCGGTCATGCCATCCTGTTCAAAAACTTCACCATTCGCTGTCGGCAGGCCCGAAAATTCGTCGCCATAAGTCACGCTGATACCCGTTTCATCGAACACGGGCGCCGCTTCGGGCGATGTCCGAAACGCGTTCGCGGGCACGGCGGCCATCGAGGCAGGCGCGACGGTCCCTTGCCCTTGAGGGTACGGCTCTGGCTCAAGCGCGACCAAAGGCTCCGATTCCACGATCTGCGCCTCACGCGCGGCCGCAATCTGCGCCGCTGCTGCTTGTGCATCAAAACTGTTGGGTGTCATCGCCTGTTCGGTGACCTGTTGGGGTGCAGATCTTTGTGGCGCGTTCACGCTCGCATATTCGCGCGCCACGGGTTCTGGCTGGCGCATGGCCGCTTGTCCCGGATAGCGGAACGCAATGCGATTCCCCTCCTCGCCGGGTGCAGGCGCAGATGATCGGCTCGGGGTCACCGCTTCCGGTGCATTGCGGACGGGGTCGATTGTTCCGCCCTGCCCGGCATAGACGATCGGCGCCGGGTTGCGTTTGCTGGCGTCAGCGGGGCCTGTTCCGACCAGCGCAATAGCGCTCGCTGCCAGAACGGCTCGAATCTTGATGGAGTGGCATTGTGTCGGGAAACGCATCGCGTGAAATTGACCTCATTCTGCGGCTTCGGAATTGACCTTCGGTCGTTCCTGAGCGGCTGTTCTGCCGCCTTCGATTTGCATGGTTACCACAGCAAAATGCACACATGGTGAACCGCGAAACCCGTTTTGGCCGAACCCGGCAAGGACACGTTAAGAATTTCCCGACCGGTCAAACCAGATACGCGCCGCACATCGGCTCTTGCAAACCACCGGTCATTATACCAAACACGGCCCGCCGGAGGAGTGGCAGAGTGGTTGAATGCGGCGGTCTTGAAAACCGTTGAGCCTTCGCGGGCTCCGGGGGTTCGAATCCCTCCTCCTCCGCCATTGCGCGTTGTTATTATTGAATAATTATTTATTTTTTACAATTTAGTGCATTTTCTAGTGCACAGAAGCACAAGCCGCCTGCGGAATATGCCTTTCAGCCCCATCTTGAACGATGGGTGTTGGATCAGTGCGATTCTTCTGATTCGACCAAACGCCTGTGAGTTTTGATGTGGTGAAGCCTTTTTTGGACCCACTTACTACCTATTGGTGAGCATCACCTGCCGCCGTGCTTTCACAAGTGCGTCGCCGTTGCCGCGGCAATGTTTGGGCGCGATCAGCCTTGGTGGTATTCAGCGGGGCATCAAGGGCGCGTCCATACTCATCAACGTTCATCTGGGTGAACAACGTTCTACAATTTCGAGTTTGCATAACAAGATCAGTGGCACCCCTGATAATATGTTGGAGCAGTCGGATAATTCAGTGCCCTTCAACCGGTTTCTCAAGTGTCAAACGACCCCGTCATACGTTTTTTGTCAGCCAGGTCGCCTATCTGGGTGTCATAATCCGCGAGGCGGTCGAGTCCGTCTCGATCACCTTGAATTTTGACATAGGCACGTACGTAGTTCGGCCTCACTGCGATTGAAAATATGATTCCAGTACGTCAACGGAATCAAGTTCAATAATTACTGCGGCAGATGCTGCAAGTGCATCTCGCTTGACCAACTCGCTCTCCAGCGCTGCAAGCTCGTTTTCAAATCTCACGCGAAGGGTCTCATCCTTGACCCGGCTCTCGACCGCCGACCATTGCTCTCTTGCATACGCCAATGCGGCGTCCGCATCCTCCCAGCGAATGGGCACTGATTTCAGGTCCGCCTGCATCCTGAAGCCGGCATAGTCGAGGTAACTCACAGGAAGCGGAATACGGGCATCCGGGGGAAACCTGGATACGACGAGACGGAACGCTTCGACAGCCGACAAAGCAATGTCAGCCCTGTCATCCCTTTTGACGGCCTCGCGAATGGCCATCATCTGCCCATCCAGCTGCTCGGAAATATCCCCCGGCATAAGGCCGCCGAGACCATGTGCGGTCTGGGACGCGGTCTCTACCAACAGGGCTAATTCATCGGGACTCGCCGTGAATGCCTGTTCGCCAAGGGCTTCGAATATTTCAGCTGAGTCGGCCGTTTTTGACGTGGCCAATACCTGCGAGTGAGGGACTGTATGCATGGCATCGGCGGCTGATTCTGTTGCCGCAGCGGCTTTGGGATTTTGCACAGGGCTTCCGCAGGCCGATACGACGGCCAATGTCGTGAGGGCGGTAAAACAGCTCCGCAAGCCGGGGAGGTTGTAAGTCATTGAACGTTCCAATCAGATGAGCGCCTTCAGTGCGAAGATCGATTGGTAACCCATATACTGTCCAGTTCCCTCGGATATCTCGCCAATGATACAGATTTGTATATTTCGGACGTGGCGCGGTTGAATGCATGTTTCGCCAGGGACATTGGTCGGAACACCGACACCCGCCATGCGCAAAATCTGGCAGGCATTCAGACCGGTCAAACGGAACCAGCCCCTGCCCCGTTCAATCGTCACTGACGGCGTCACGCCCAGGTTCGCCGAATATCAGGGAGCGCAGCCAGTCGGGTAGCATTCTCTGAAACCGTGGGTGCCGATCAATCATTCGCGCCAGCCACGCCCGCCCTGAATCAGAATTGCGCGCAACAAGCGCAATGCCCGACAGCGCAACCGTAAGACCGATCGGCACCATTGGGAAAGGTGTCAGAATACCGATCGGAATGCCGATCACGACCAGGATGATGCCGCACCCGGCAAGCCCCGCCCGCACAATGCTCACAGGCCGTGATGTGCGCGGTCGCGAAGATGCCGTATCTTCCGGGTCAGTCACGTCGTTTCCTGTGCTTTCATTGCCGTCCTGCGGGGCGGTCTGGCTGTTCTGGCCTGCAGCCCTGAGGCGCGGCTCATGAACCGGCAGGCGGCAGGGCTCTCTTTCTCGGTGCAAGTGCCGCATGAATGACCGGTCCGCCGATGAGTACCAAAGGGGCACCGACTATGAGGCCACAGATGATGGCCACCGCCATGGGAGCCAGCAATGCCGACCCCTCACCAATCTTGAGCGCCAGTGGCGCAAGCGCGAGTATGGCAATCAGGGCTGACATCAGGATCGGCCTCAACCTGGCGCGCCCGGCGTCTATGCGATGGCCTGATCCCACCTCGCCCTCGGGCAGTTCAGCAAAATAGAACACGCCAAGCTCCGCAATGATGCCAATGACCATTGTCAGTCCCATCATGGCTGCAATGTTCATTTCCGTCCCGGTCAGGACAAGCCCCGCCAGGACGCCCGGTATGGTCAGCCCGACAACGCCCAGGACAGAGATCGCCTGCGACATGTCCCTGAACAGGAAGACAAGGAGAAGGCCTGACAGGATGAAGGCAGCACCGAATACGGTGATGAGATCACGGAACGACCTTTGCTGTTCCGCGAATAATCCGCCGAATTCGTATCTGACGTCCGCAGGCAAGGCGACGGCCTTCATCGCCTTGGTCACATCGCGCATCGCGGATCCCATATCGCGTCCCTCCAGGCGGCCTGTCACGGCCGTCATGGGTTGCAGGTTCTCGCGGCTGATCTGGGACTGCCCCGTCGCAATACTGACCTGTGCGACCCGGCTCAATGGAAGCAGCGTGCCGCTCCTGGACCGCAGCATGAGCCCTTCGATCGCTTCGACCCTGTCCCTGATGATTTCAGGGCTCCAGACCCTGACATTGATAATCCGCTCACCCGACTGGATACTGCCAACAAGATGGCCGCCGATCAGCGCCTCGATCTGTGTCGCGGCAGAAGCAGCATCAAGGCCTTCGAGCGCCAGGCGGGCCCGGTCCAGAGAGACCGTCACGGCATCGCCTGCGACCCGGTCGGATTTTGCAACTTCAACCACGCCCGGAACGCCGTCCAGGGCAGAGACGGCCAGGTCAGCCGCCTGCGCCATTGCGGCAGGATTGTTCGAATAGAATTTGACTTCAATGGGTTGCGGAACCGCTGTCAAATCACCGATCAAGTCTCCCATCAGCTGGATGGTTTCGATGGAAAGACCCGGAATATCCGTTTCCACGCGGGCGCGGATCTCCTGCATGATGTCTTCAATCGGACGTCTTGGCATGGGCTTGAGCCTGATAAACATGTCGCCTTCATTTGCTTCTGTCAGTCCACCGCCCAGTTGCAGGCCTGTCCGTCTGGAATAACTCGCGACCTCGGGAACGGACCGGATGATGTCTTCCATCTGGAGGACAAGCCGGTCTGTTTCCGTCAGCGACAGTCCGGGCGGCGCGAAATAATCGAGTACGAATCCGCCCTCATCCATTTGCGGCATGAAGCCCGATGTGACGCGCGTGGCCGAGAAACCGCCAATCAGGACGGCCACACCGACGAGAAGTCCCGCCACGAGCCGGGCGTGATGCAAAGGCCACTGCATCGCACGCCCGTATGCGTTGCTCAGCCATTTCAGCCAGCCATTTGACCGTTCGGCGCGCTCGGCATCTTCCACTTTTGCAAACCGCAGGGCTAGAAGAGGCGCAACCGCCATCGCATAAAGCATGGAGAATGCCAGCGACGCAGCCATCGTGACGGCCAGCGCCTTGAAAAAGCCACCTGTCACACCGCTCAGGAATGCGAGGGGTGTGAACACCACGATCGTGGCCATGGACGAACCGACAAGCGGCCGCACCATCTCGCCGGCGGCCTCGAGAACACTGATCGTCGCGTCGCTCAGACGACGCGTTATGTGTTCAAGCATGACGACGATATCATCAACGATCAGTCCCACAGCCGCCGCCATGCCCCCGAGCGTCATGATATTGAGACTGAGCCCGAATGCCATCAATAGCAGCGCCGTCGAGGCAAGAACCGCCGGCAGCAGAATCGCGACGACCAGGACAAACCGGAAGCTTCGCAGGAAGAGGAAGAGAACCACGCCCGCCAGAAGGGTGCCGATCAAAATGGAATCGCGGACACTTTTTGCCGCTGATCTCACCAGGTCGGACTGGTCATAATAGGGAGTTATTCTCACGCCCGCAGGGAAACGGTGCGCCTCACGGGCGAGTATCGCCTTGACCTGATCGGTCAGCGCCAGCGAGTTCGCGTCGGGCGCCTGCCTTATATTGACCAATACGGCGGTTTCGCCATCGGCTGTGACACGCGTCCATTCGGGCGCCGTCGACAAGCGGATCTCGGCGACATCATCAAGATTTACCACCGCGCCTCCCGCCGACTTCAACACGATGCCCCCAATATCCTCGATCGAGTTCAGGCGATCATCGACAATCGTCAGGAAGAGACGCGACCTGTCCTCGAAACGCCCGGATGCAGCAACCAGGTTTCCGGAACCGAGAACGGTCTCGACATCGTCGACCGACAGCCCGAGCGCCTGCAGCCGTATCGGGTCCACAATCACCTGGTACTCCGAATCCCTGCCGCCCAGGACCGAGACTTCCGCGACACCATTGACCGAAGCGAGAAGCGGACGAAGGTCGTATAAGGCAAAATTCTTCAAGGAGACGAGGGAGTCTGTCTTCGACGTCACGGAATAGCCAAGGACCGGAAAGATCGTCGGATCCATTCGTCTGATATTGAACGCAAATCCCGGTGGGAGTGACGGCGCGAGCCGCGCAACTTCGGACTCAGCCTGAAGTGCGGCAGACGTCATGTCCTGCCCCCAATTGAACGTTACGGACACTTCGGCCGACCCCCGGCTCGTTTGCGAGCGGACGTTGCGAACGCCAGGAACGGCGCGCAGGGCTTCCTCGACAGGCCGGGTTACCTGGGTGACCATGAGGTCTGCCGGCCGGTCGCCTGCATCAAGCGATACGCTGATGCGCGGAAACTGTATCGTTGGAAACAGGCTCACCGGCAGGTTCAACAGCGCAAAAGCGCCGCCGGCGGTCAGAATGAGAAAGGCAGCCAGAACGAACCGCGTCTGGCGCGACAGCCAGGCACTCATTGCGCGGCCTCTCTTATGGCAGCATCGGTCCTGATCTTCATGCCATCTGACAGGATGGCTCCCCCTTCCAGGATGACGGCCTCTCCCGTCTCAAGGCCGGACAGGACTTCGGTCTTGTCACGGCTCTGAATGCCGGCCTGGATATGACGTAGCCGTGCCGTCCCCTTATCATTGATAAAGACGTAGGCACCGGACTCGTCCTGGAACACAGCTTGGCGTGGTACAGTGATGGCGTCCTGGTGAATTTCGGCAACCATCTCTGCCTTGACCGCCTCGCCTGACAAAAGCCCGTTTCCCGGTGGCGCCGCAACCAGGGCGGCTGCCATGCGGGTTGAAGGATCGATCCGTGTGTCAATGCTGCGAATGACTGTTTCCACGGCCTTCTTGGAACCATCGAGAGGTTGCAGGCTAACTGCGTCCCCGGCCTTGAGGCGGGTCGCGTCCTCAATCTCCAATCCGATCCGCGCCTGGATGGCATCAGCGGACGCGACACGCACCATCTGGGCGCCCGGCGCCACCAGATCACCCGGTTCGACCAGGAGGGCATCCACGATGCCCGCAATCGGCGAACGCAGCATCGAGACAGACCCTGTCCGCGCTTCCAGGCTCGAAGCCTGGAGGTCCAGGTCACGCGCGGTCGCAGCGGCGGCCTCAACATCGGCATCGCTTGCCAATCCATCCTTGCGCAGTCTCTGAGTGCGTTCCAGCACGGCTTGTGCAGCCGTTGCATCCCGCCGAAACCTGACAAGATCGAGCCCGGTAGTGGAAGATGGACCGAGCCGGAGAATGACCTGGCCTTTGTCAACGCTATCTCCGGACACGGCGAGAATGTCGATGACCCGCGCTTCAATCTCGGCGTTCAGCGTGTGCTCACTGGCCGGATCGAATTCGATCGAGCCGAAGCCCGACACAATCTCGGGCAGGTTCTCTCGCGTCACGGCGGCGGTCGTGACCAGAGCGCTGGGATCCGGTGGGGTCTTGGCGGCCGGCGCGCCGCAGGCCGCGACAAGCGCAGCCAGGAGGGCAAGGGTAGATGTCATTCTCATTTCAATGTCTCCAGCGGACGGCCGACTGATATTTCGAGCGCATTTTCAAGCTCCCGAATGCTGAGCGAAAGCGCCGTCTCGGTAATCTGCTTGTCCAGCAGCGTCATCGAGGCTGCGTTGAAGGATGCTTCGGGAATATCGCCGCGCTCAGCGGCCTGTTGCGTGGCTTCTGTCTGCCGGACGAGTGGCTCGATTTGCTGTAGGATGTCGGCCCGTTGCTTGCGCGTGATTTCGAGCGCAGCAAGTGCCGACGCAATGTCTGCCCTGATCGTTTCCTGATGGGCCACATATTCCGCGCGAAGTTGCGCGTCTGTTGCCAGGGCCGACCTGATATCGCCGCGCCCCCGATTCCAGATCGGCAGCACGAACGAAAGGCTTGGACCAAATGTTTCGACCGACCCTGTATCGCGCGTGGCATTGAATCCCAGGGACGGGAGCGGGAAGGCATTGAGCCGGGCGGCCTCTCCTGCCGCGCCAGCCGCGGCATAATTTGCCCGCATGCCAGCCAGGTCTGCGCGATACATGAGGGCCGAGCTGACCAGTGTCTCAAAGTCGACCGTCTTGTCGGACAGTGGCGCAGGAGGCGTGACGTCGAGACGCTCGAATGGGTCCAGCCCGAGCGTACGATTGAGGTCCAGTTGGGCCGAACGCAACTGCAGCTCTGCCATGCGGTCCCGGTCCGCCGCGTCGGTCGCGGCGATGCGGCGTGCGTCAAGCTCCGCCGCTGGCAGATCGCCGCGCGCGACAGCGTCGAGGACGCTTTTCAGCTCCTTGTCGGCCAGGGACCGGAACCGCGCCGTCTGGGACTTGATCCGGCTGAGATAGCCAATCCTCTCACTCAACAGGCTTGCCCGCTCTGCAGTGAGCCATTCAGCCCAGGCGATGTCCATTCGGACTGTCTCAACATTGGCGCGGGCTGCGCGCAGGGCGATCGGGCGCCGGGCAATTGCCGCGAAATCATAACCTATCCCGCCCGCAATGGCCGTGACCGCACCGGCGCCGCTGGTCGGAAAATCAAGTCCTGCAGAAACTGTCGGATCGGGATAAAGCCCTGCCGCAAAAACCTGCGCCTCGGCGACCTTCTCACGCGCACGCAGCGCCTTCAGGTCAGGATTGGAGCGGACAGCGATGGCACCGAGTGCGCTCGGGGCAAGAGGCATTTTCAGCTCGATGGACTGCGCCGCAGCCAACTGCTCGAGTGACATCCCGTGAACGGACACACTGGCAAGTGGCACCCTGGCCTCAGTGGATGTCGCGCAGGCGGCCAGCAGGATGAAGGCAGGCGTGATGAAGGATAGTGACTGTTTCTTGGTCATAAGGCGGCTTCCCCTAAAATTCGAGGCAGCACATGGCGACCGGATAGTGATACCTGTTCAACTAGCATGGATCAAAGCCCGATCAAATGGGGCGAAGTCTAGTCTCACAGTCAGGCCCGGCTTATTGTCATCGAGCGACAGGCGCGCGCCATGCAAATCGCTGATTGCCTTGACGAGCGCCAGCCCCAGCCCTGAACCCGGTGTCGTTCTCGATTTTTCGACACGATAGAATCTGCGCAAGACACGGTCGCGTTCGCCCTGTGGAATGCCAGGCCCATTGTCACGCACATTGATCCAGACCCCGTTCAGGCCCGTACCCGTTTCGATCTGGATTGTGGCATGCGCCGGACAATGGCGAATCGCGTTTTCAACAAGATTGGCAAAGAGCTGCGTCAGGAGGTCCCTGTCACCCAGGACGAGGTCTCCCGCTTGCGAGCGATGGATAATCTCGAATGCCTGGCCCGCTTCCTCCGCTACCGGCGTGTACGCCTCATGAAGGCGCTCGGCTATTTCGGCAAGTGACACCGCCTGGAACCGCGATTTACGGGCACCCGCTTCGATCTGGGCTATCCGGAGCAGCGCATCAAAGGTTGTCGCAATCTGTTTGGCCTGTGCATTGGCTTCATCGGCGAGCCCATTCAGGGCAGCGGCATCATGTGTGACATCGCGCATGCGTTCGAGTGTGATCTCGAGCCGGTTGATGGGCGTTCGCAGATCATGCGCAATGTCCGTACTCACCTGCCGGATTCCATCCACGGTATTTTCCAGCTGTGACAAGCCGTCATTTACAGCAAGAGAGAGGCGTCCAAGATCGTCATGCGCGTTGCGCAGCGGCACGCGCGCCTTCATGTCACCGAGCGCGACACGGCGCAACGTATCGGCGATCCGATCCAAACGTGCCTGCGCCCGGTGCCCCACAAAGGTGCCCACCAATCCGGCTATCAGGAAACTGGCCAGAGACGCCAATGCAAATGCACCAATCACCGAATGCAGGATGGCATCGGGCTCTTCAAAGCTTAGAGCCACAATCAGTCGAGTATCGCCGATGTCGCGGGTCGCGAGCCTGTACCGGTCTCCGGTATCGGCATTGATTTCACTGCCACCGACATTGCCTGGCATGAGCAATAGCGGCGCCTTGACCGGTCGTCCGGCAATCAATTCTCCGTCGCGTCGCCCGAGCCAGTAGACTTCATCATCCGGATCAGCCGATGCAGATCGCGTCTCGACCGCCCTGACGAGTTCCGCCTCCCCGCCTCGCTCGAAAGCATCCTCGAAGCGTTCAGCTGCCAATTCGGCAGCCTGTTCAACGCGGCTGTCCAGATCAGAGCCGATCACCCCCAGGGCAACCCAGGCGGCCATCGCGTACGCCACGACAAAGGTCACGGCCAAAAGGACCGCAAACCGGAAATAGGTGCTTCGAAACCATTCAGTCAGGCGCACGAAGACTATACCCGATATTTTTGACCGTATGCAGAAGGTGGGAGTCAAACGGCTTGTCGATCTTGGCGCGGAGACGACTGATATGCGTTTCCACGACGCTGGTTTGCGGATCAAAGTGAAAATCCCAAACGTGTTCCAGCAACATCGTGCGGCTGAGGACGCGGCCTTCACTTCTCATCAAATACTCCAGCAGGGAAAATTCTTTAGGAAGGAGCTCAATCTGCTGGCCTGCCCTGTTGGCCGTGCGCCGGATCAGGTCAAGCTCGAGATCGGCAACAACCAGTTTGGTCTGTTCGGATACCAGGCTTGGCCGACGGGCTATCGCGGCCAGTCGCGCGGCCAGCTCCGAGAAGGCAAACGGTTTGGCAAGATAATCATCCGCACCCGCCTCCAGTCCCTCTACCCGGTCATCCAGACCGCCAACGGCCGTAAGGAACAGGACTGGCGTTGACAGGTCTGCTGCACGCATGGCCTTGAGAATGGCCAAACCATCCATGCCTGGAAGCATGCGGTCCAGAATGATCGCATCGTGACCTCCACGCAGGGCCAAGGCCAGACCGTCGATGCCGTCCTCGACAGAGTCGACTCCATGGCCCGCTCCGATCAGACCGGAACAGACATAGTCGCGCGTGACCGCATCATCTTCGACAAGTAGTATTTTCAAAACCAACCCCCGCACCAATTATCACCGGTGCGGCTGCAGACACATCGCCTTCGTCTGCAGCCGCGCCGTATCGGACAATCTAGTCTTTCTCTTCCATCTTGTCGTTGTCATCATGATCGATCACAACCTGACCCGTGGACGCATCGACAAGAATCTCGATTTCGGTGCCATCCGCAGCAAGAAGTTCGACCTCGAAAACACCTGAACCGTCTTCCGTCTCGAATTCGGCCGACATGGCCTGTCCGCCGCTCTGGCTTTCAGCTGTCGATATCGCCTGGGCAAGACCGATCGGGGCAGCCTGGAATGCGACGTGCTCCTGGTCATCGGTGCCGTCACGATCAAGCCCGGCAAAAGCCATCATGCCCATTCCAAGGGTCAAACACCCGCCAATCAGTAGCGCAATTGCTGATTTCGATTTCGTCATGCACGTATCTCCTCAAATCCAGTTTTTTAACAGGATTGCCAGGCTAAGGAGCTTACCTGTCCGGGTTCATGCACGCGATATACAAATCTGTATATTGCTTCCATGGCCCGACTGGTGGTGATTTGGCCCCAGCGCGGGCTGTAACGTTTCATGCTGACTCCACGCCGGATCATTCACATCATGCAAACTGAGGCAAAAGACCCATTTCAGTCGTCAGGGAGGTGTTGCCAGCTGCCCGGAGACATCGGGGCTCTAGGGTTCGTGAGCCTGTTTATGGACATCTCGTCCGAGATGATTCACAGCTTGTTGCCACACTTCCTTGCGTCTTCGCTAGGGGCCAGCGGCGCTATCATTGGCCTGATTGAAGGTGTGGGGGAAGCGACCGGATCGATCACAAAGCTATTTCAGGCTGGTTGAGCGACAAGCAAAGCAAGCGCAACCCCCTGGCTGTTCTTGGGTATTCAGTAGGCGCCGCATCCAAGCCCTTGTTTACAATTGCGGTCGGAATCGGTGTGGTTTTCTTCACGTGATTCGCCGACCGGATCGGCAAAGGGATACGCGGAGCGCCTAGGGACGTGCTCATCTCCGATCTCGTCTCACCTGAGCGGCGGGGCGTCGCATACTGCCTACGCCAGACCCTCGACACGATAAGTGCGTTCACCGGGCCCATAATCGCGATTGCCCTGATGTTCGTGCTTCAGCACGATTTCCGCGCCGTATTCTGGTGGGCCGTTCTGCCCGCCATGATATCTGTGGCAATTCTGGTTGTGTTTGTGAGGTACGCCAAGCGACAGCCGGATACGCGTCAACAGATGTCGCTCCCGACTCGCTAAAGCATCAGACAACTCGGAGCCGCCTACTGGAATGTTGTGGGTGTCGGATCATTGTTGACGCTGGCGAGATTCAGCGAGGCCTTTCTTCTGCTTCAGGGTCAGGCAATCGGCCTTACACTGGCCTACGCGCCAGTCATATTGATCGTCATGAACTGTGCCTACACGCTGACGGCATATCCGGCGGGAGCACTCTCGGATCGGATTGATCCTAAATGGCTCTTAGTGGTGGGCTTCCTGTTTCTGGCAGTTGCCGACATTATGATTGGCCTGACATCCGGTTTGCTCGCATTGATGTTCGGGGTGGTTTTCTGAGGCATTCACATGGGGATCATGCAGGGACTTCTTGCAAAGCTGATCGCCGGTTCCGCGCCCGCTAATGCCCGGAGCACCGCATTCGGAATTTTGCACCTTGTGTTCGGCGTATGCTTGTTCGCCGCCAGTCTTGTGGCCGGCTTGCTGTGGGATTTTCTGGGTGCGCACGGACCCTTTCTGGCTGGAACAGGATTCGCGAGTGCGGGCCTTTTCAAGTCCCTTTTTTTGCTGAACTCGAGCGATTGAATGCCAATATTGTCCATTCTGCCGAGGGCAGGCTAATTACGCAGCCACAGATAGTGAGACCGGAACCCCGCGTTTTGAATGAAGAAAGAGACGGGTACATCCAATCTACTTGGTTGGCCACAGGATCCATCCGATGCATTTTACACAATTGTTTTTGCGACGCGCCAAGGCCAGCACTAGTTCGGAGTTCGTCGCGAAGGACAGTCACCCCCCCCTGAGCTTCGATGTCACAAATAGCGGCTATACGGAAACTCCCGTCCCTGCCCTGCTTGACGCTGAACGCGACCTTGTCGCCCTTGGCAAATCCCGCCAGATCAACTCTTGAGAGTGTCTCGAATCCCATTGTCATCGCCCCCATGCCAACACCTTCAATCGGACCATGATCAATTGTCAGGAAGTCACCATCCGGTCCAATCGATATAATCGTACCTTGACCCTCTCCCGATAGCGCTTGTTGCAATGCCGGGTTCTTAGGCTGGCCTGGTCTCGCAGTTTCAGGTCTCGCGGCTGTGGCGTATGGGTCCGGGGCTTGCCCGCAAGCGACGAGCGTCGATGCCAGCCCACCCAAGATGATGCCCGCCTTCATGCCTTTGATCGTTTTCATGCTATTTCTCCTTCAATCGTTTCGATAGGGTCGGCCGGAACCGTCGAATCCGATCCCGCCCGTGTGGCCAGTTTTCGTCCGACCCAGATGTAGTAAATCACGGGGACGACGATCAACGTGAGAACGGTTGTCGAAACCATGCCGCCGAGCATGGGCAGGGCAATGCGGCGCATCACGTCAGACCCTAACCCTTCCGTCAGGAAGATCGGCGTGAGACCGGCCATAACGACTGTCACCGTCATCAGTTTCGGTCGGACCCGCATGGCCGCGCCATGGCTCACGGCGGCGAACAATTGTGCGCGGCTTTCTGGTCGTTCGATCCTGACCTGCTGGTCGATATAGAGCAGCATGACAACGGCGGTCTCAACGGCTACGCCACCGAGCGCAATAAAGCCCACGGCGACGGCAACTGACAAATTGTAGCCCGCAAGCCAGACCGCCCAAAGTCCACCAACCAGGCCGAAAGGCAGCGACATCATGATCATGGCGGTGCGATCAAATTTACCGAAATGCAGCATGAGCAAAAGAAAAATCAGACCAACAGCCGCCGGAATGGCAATCTTCAACCGGGCATTGGCAGTCTGCATCTGTTCGTATTGACCAGACCATTCCACGGCGTAGCCCGGAGGCAAATCGACGGAATCGGCCACGGCCTTTCTCGCATCCGAGACGTAGCCGCCAAGATCGCGCCCAGCGATATCGATGAAGACCCATCCTGTCAGCCTTGCATTTTCCGACCGGATCATGGGTGGGCCTTCCGTATAGGCGACGCTGGCAATCTCGCCCAGTGGGATATGAGCCCCAGCCGGCGTCGGCACGAGGATATTCTCAAGGTCTGTGCTGGTTTCGCGGAACGCGCGATCGTAGCGCAGGTTAATATCGTAGCGTTCGCGTCCCTGGACAGACTCCGCCAGTTTCATGCCCCCGAGGGTCGTCTGGATGACTGACTGGAAGACACCCATATCGATGTTTCGGCGTGCCAGTTCGGCCCGGTCCGGTGTGATCTCCAGGTATCGACCCCCGAGCACCCGGTCAGCGAAAGCAGACCTGGTCCCTGGAAGCTCAGACACCGCCGATTCGATCTCCCTTGTGATGCGGCTTATCTCGTCAAGACTGTCGCCGGTGACCTTGACACCAATGGGCGTGCGCACTCCGGTCGACACCATGTCCATACGGATTTTGATGGGATAGCCCCAGGAATTTACCAGGCCAGGCATCTGCAGCCGGCTGTTCAGCTCGTCGGTAATCTTGTCCGGTGTCATACCCCGCCGCCATTCGGATTTCGGCTTCAGCTGGATCCATGTTTCGATCATGGTCAGGGGCGCCGGGTCCGTTGCGGTATCGGCTCGGCCCGCTTTTCCAAAAACGCGGTCGACTGCCGGAACGGTCGAAATGAGCCGGTTTGTCTGACCGAGGATCTCACGCATCTTGGTTGAGGAGGCGCCGGGCAAGGCTATCGGCATGTAGAGAAGTTCGCCTTCATACAGCGCTGGCATGAATTCTGTGCCGAGACGCTGAACGGGCAGAATGACGCTGGCCATGATCAGCAATGCCAACCCGATCGTCAGCCATTTGAAGCGGAGTGCCGCATGCAGTATCGGTTTATATAGCCAGATGAAGAACCGGTTCAGCGGGTTGGCACTTTCCGGTTTCATGCGTCCGCGCAGGAGCCAGACCATCAGGACCGGCACGACGGTTACCGACAATATTGCACCGAAAGCCATTGCATAGGTCTTCGTGAATGCAAGGGGCGAAAACAGGCGATAGCTTTCTCCCGTGAGTGCGAATACCGGCAGAAAGGAAACCGCGATAATCAGCAAGGAGAAGAACAGCCCGGGTCCGACCTCCTGGGCCGCGTGGACCAGGGCTTCTGTTCGCTCTTTTGGCGTAGCCGTGTCACCGAGTTCCGACATTCTCCGGCTGGCATTCTCGACCATGACGATTGAGGCATCGACCATGGCGCCGATCGCGATGGCGATACCGCCAAGCGACATGATGTTGGCCGTCACGCCCTGCCCCGACATTATCAGGAAGGCTCCGAGCACACCGAGCGGTATCGTGATGATGGCGACGAACGCTGCCCGGAAGTGAAGGAGGAATATGAAGACGATCAGCGCAACCACGATTCCCTCTTCCATTAGTTTTCCCTTGAGATACTCAACGGCGCCTTCGATCAGCGGCGCCCTGTCATAGACGGTGACAATCTCCACGCCTTCGGGCAGGCCGCGCTGGAGGTCTGCGAGCTTCGTCTTCACGCGTTTGATGACGTCCAGCGCATTCTCGCCATCCCGCATCACGATAATGCCAGCGACCGTCTCACCTTCTCCATTGAGCTCAACGACACCGCGGCGCAAAGCCGGTCCCTCGACGATGCGCGCGATATCGCCGAGTGTCACCGGCGTGCCATCCTCTGCCTTGACCACGACCTGTTCCAGGTCCGCACTGCGCTCGACATAACCGGACGACCGGATCACGAACTCGGTTTCCCCCTGCTCGAGTACCCGCCCACCGACTTCGCCACTCGCGGACCTTACAGCTTCCGCGACGCGCCGGATCGGAACGTTGAACGCGCGCAACCGGTTCGGATCGACGAGCACCTGATACTCCCGAACGAAGCCGCCAACGGAAGCGACTTCCGCGACGCCCTCGACGCCGGATAGCTCCAGCTTGAGAAACCAGTCCTGAAGGGATCGCAATTCGGCAAGGTCCGTCCCTCCCGTCTTGTCGACAAGGGCATATTGGTAGATCCAGCCAACTCCCGTCGCGTCTGGTCCGATCTGCGGCGTCGCGCCTGCAGGCAGTTCAGACCCGAGCCTGGACAGGGCCTCAACCACGCGCGACCTTGCCCAATAGAGGTCCACATCGTCTTCGAAGATGACATAGATGAAGCTGGTGCCGAACATCGACGCCCCGCGCACATCCTTGGTCTTCGGCAGGCCTAGCAGGCTGGTCGATAGCGGATAAGTCACCAGGTCTTCGACAATTTGCGGCGACTGGCCCGGAAAGTCCGTCCGGATAATGACCTGCGTATCCGTCAGGTCCGGAATCGCATCAAGTGGCGTATCCCGGACCGCGAGCCAGCCAGCAACAGCAAGCGCAACCGCTAGCGTCATCACAATCAGCTGGTTGGCAACAGACCAGGAAATAAGTCTGGCGATAGAAGACTGCGACGGGTCGCGGCCAGCAAGGTCTTGATCGGAAGAAGCGCTCATTGTGGCACCTCCGACATGTCGCTCATATTCATGTTCATGGGATCAGGCCACGCGATCTTCTCTGCCTGGGCTGTTCCATACGGATTGGTCGGCTCGCTCCCTTGCTGCAGCCAGGCGCGCCCGGTTTCTGTCTCACGATAGAATGCAAGACCTGCGTCTCGGTAATGGGCGGGCGCGCCTTCCATGAGCCAGGGGTCAAGCGCAGTCATCAGGGCCGCCAGGGCATTGCGTGTTGTGACCTCGTTCGCAGAGTTGGTGGTCGACTCCAGCGAAGTTACGGCGCCCTCGAGGACTGGCGCCAGCCTTGTACCGGTGAACCGCACGCCGAGCGTTTCGCCGGCCTGAATCGCCGGCGCGAGGAAAGCCTCATCGATCGGGTACCCCTCCGCCAGCGCCTCGTGAAAGTACAGGGCCATATCCGTCAGATGGTCGATCTCGGCCAGTGTTTTGGAATCGGTGACGAGTTCATCAAGGGGCGTGTCCGGATTCCCTCCGGCTGTTGGTCCGCTAAGCTTTGCCAGCCCTTCGCGGAGGCTGACTTCAGAATCGAGCAGGAACTGGCCGCTGGCAACCACCTCTTCATCAGCCCTGACGCCTTGCAGGATTTCCGTCAACCCCCGGGCGGACGCACCGGTTTGAACGGCCCGCGCGTCGAATCTGCCATCGCCCAGCGCGACAACAACATGCGCGCCGGAACTGTCACGCAGCACCGCTTCGCTCGGAACCGAGAGGCGCGATTCGCCGCCAAGGTCGAACGATATATCGGCATAGGCGCCCGGCCGGAGCGCACCGGATGCGTTGTCGACGAGAATACGCACCTGCGCCGTACGCGTCTTCGGATCGATTGTCGGATAGATATAATCGACTTGTCCCTTCCCTGCCGCCTCCGGTGCACTTGGTATGGAGAGAGATACCGGCAGCCCCGTGTCGATGAAGGGCAGATCCTTCTCTGCGACGGAAGCAATGACCCAGACATCGCTGTATGACTGGAGGCGCAGGACCGGTGTACCCGGTTTGACATAATCGCCTTCGCGAATGTCGAGAGATTTCACGATCCCGCCGGTTTCGGCATAGACCGGGACGCGTTCGATGAGCTGACCGGTGCTGGCCAGCTGGGCGATTGTGGCGGGTTGCATGCCAAGTGAACGAAGACGCTGGCGAACGGAAGCGATCCGGACGTCATTGCCGATCTTGACCGATGCCAGGTAGTCCTTTTGTGCGGCAATCAGGTCAGGACTGTAGATACGGTAAAGTAGGGCACCGGGACGGACCGTATCGCCTTCCGCCCGAACGGTGAGGCTTTCAATCCAGCCTTCAAGCCGGGAGGTCGATGCTGATTCCGTGCGCTCGTTCGACTGCACATTGCCGTATGCGCGCACCGTCCGTCCGAGTGAAGCAAAGCGTGCGCGCGCCGTGCGAACGCCCATGGTCTGCAACATTTCAGGCGACACGGCGATGCCGCTGCCAGTGCCTGGCTCGTCATAGACCGGGACATAGTCCATGCCCATGGAATCCTTCTTGGGGACCGGCGACGTGTCAGCCAGGCCCATGGGATTCTTGTAGTAAAGGACATCCCCCTCGCCCTTGTCTGCTGTGGGTGTTGCCTTGGCAGGTATGAGGTCCATGCCGCAGATCGGGCAGGTCCCGTCAGCGTCGGTCGATACATAGTGCGGATGCATCGGGCAGGTGTAGGACTGCACCTGCCCGCCGGCATTGGCTGACACTTCCCCCCCACGCATCACTGCTGCGTTGGGGTCAGCGCCGCCACAGGCGGCCAGCAATAGGGTCAAGGCGAGAGAACTTGTTACACTTGTACGTTTCATGATGTCACCAGAAGGGCATTGAGGCGTTCGGTTGCGCCGTCGCGGCGCGCCGCTTCGGCTGCGGTTTGCGACTGAAGAAGGAGAATGGCGAGTTCGCCATCGATGATCGGGGAATAGTCCCCCACGCCGGACTCATAGACTGTGAGCTGGGCGTCTCGCTGGTCCTCAAGGGAATGGATCTTCTGCTTGAGCACCGCCAGCGATTCGACGGCGGCACGCCGTGTCGCCAGGAAACCCGCATAGTCGGAGGCCGCGCGCCTCGCGGCCGCCATGGACAGGGCACGTGCCGCGCTACGGTCGGCCTTGGCTGCGCGCAGCCGGGGCGCCTGCCTCTTCTCAGCCCAGATGGGAACAGTGAATGTCACCATGCCCGAGACCCAGTCATCGCCAGCAAAGGTGGATCCCATGCCTCCGCGACCGTTTTCGCGTTGCTGATAGGTCAGCTGCACGCCCCACTCTGGTTTATACGCGGCGGCCGCCTGATCGACGCCGGCGTCGGCAACGCCGACAGACGCCTGCGCGATACGAACAGCGTGGAAGGCGCCGGCATCGCCCGTCCATTCGGCGACGACCGGCACAGGCGCGTCCGTATCTGGTACCGCGCCGACCAGGTCGACCAGCCTGGCGTCGATATCAGCGCTTTCGGCGCCCAGTTCAGCGAGCGCGCGATCAATATCCGCCCGTTCGACATCCACCTGCGCCAGCCGGAACAGAGCCGGGCGGCCCGCATCAATCTCGTTCTGAATGACGTCCGTCAGTTCGGCATACTTTTCACGCCGGGCCAGCGCGAGGCGGCGCTGTTCCCGGATACGCGCTCGCTCAATCAGCACAATGCGTAGCTCTGCCCGCAACTGGGCGTATTGCCAGTCCCGCGTCGCGTCGGTCTGAACAGCGCGATGGCTCGCTCCCGATGACTGGGCGTTTCGCAAGGCAGCAGACGGAAACTGCTGGCGTACCCCTACAGCCTTGTTGGTTGGCAGGAACCTGTCGAATGCCGGATCGAAAACGGGCAAATTGTTGATGCCGAGCGATATGACCGGATCGGGTAGCGCGTGAGCAGCCGTGGCGCGTTCGCGGTCTGCGTCCGAACGGTATTGCAGGGCGTCCAGCGCGGGATGGCGCGCGAGCTCTGCCTCCAGCTGATCGAGACTTTGGGCGCGAGCACCCGAGAAAGTCGAAGATGCGAATCCGGCGACCGCTGCGAGCAGCCAGACGCGTGATGGGTGAGTGAACATGGGACTATCCTGGATTTGAATCAGAAGAACAAGGCAACCGCCCGCGAGCCTTCAGGCGCGCGGCAGAGCGATTGTTGTGCTGATCAGATCAGGAAACGTTGTTTCAGGACGAGAGGTGTCTGCGGGCGGGGTTTGTATGTTCTTGCCGGCGGACCGGTTGAAAACCCCTTGATAAGGACTTCTTCCACCGAAAATTGCACCGCCGGAATCGCGATCAAATTCGCTTCATCGGGGAGCGGAGAGACGGTGGGCGCAGGTGAAGCCTGATTGATTGCGATAATGCTGCAATCATTCCGCTCAGGGCACGACTCGTCCATCGTATCGGGTCCGGAAGCATCGCGATGAACGTCTTCAATGCCAGGGGAGGCCTGAACACTCTTCGCCACAAGCATCGTCGCGATGCCGTCGCCACGATTCTGGACATCCAAGGCCATCACCGGGCAGGCGACCAGCGCAGCAGCGACAAGCGTGAGGAAGAGGCGACAGATTCCGATCATTCGATCCCTATGCACACATCAAAATTAATATTCCAATGCTCCGACATGGTAAATCAAGGAGTTGTGATCGCGCTGCCGTGAGACCAGTGATCTATTTTCGGGCGAACCAATAGCGCTAAATGCCTGCCGAACTGGCAAGCAACCATCAACCCTGTTGCGTAAAAGCCCTTAGGATCGTGACATTTCTTAGTGATTTTTGAAGTATTGCCTGTTATTGGGCACGTTATGCGTTTGACCGGATTCATTCTCAGCTTAAAAATATGGCTCGCAGCTTGTCTGGTCGCGACCATGTTGATGGGCCCTGCGTCGGCGGATGCACATACGATGGATCCGGAGACGATTGCCTGTCAGGTTTTAGATGATATGCGCGTCCAAACGGGCGCAGATCGCACAGACGACGGACAGTCGCTTCCGGAGCATGAACACCATGTCGATGCATGTGGCAGTTGTCATTTTCATCTGGTCGGGTCTTTTCAGGCCAGCTCCGCATCTCGCAAAATCCCTGGCGCTGCCGTGTGGCCGGGGACAAACGCGCCGGCGCCTCGCGCCGGTCCCTTCGGACTCTACCGCCCTCCCCGTGTCTGACCTGACGCCATAGCTGCGGCTCTGCCGTCGGCATCTCTCAGGTCATCACGAGGAAATTATCTCAATGAACACATTCAAGCAGGGCGCATGTTGCGCCCTGATCGCAGCTGTCCTTGCGGGCACTGCGGTCGCAGCTCCGTGCAGCGGACCAAGGGTCACTGCCACCGCAATCCAGGCAGGCGAGCCTTTATCACTCGACGCCGTACTGGCAGAAGTCCGCAATGCCTCCCCGGAAGTGCGCAAGGCCGCATTGGAAACACGCGCTCGCGAGGCGGACGCCGATCAGGCCGGCCGCTGGCTCAATCCCTCCATCGGATTGGAACTTGAAAATTTTTCAGGCTCCGGCCCCCTCGCCGGCTTTGATCAAACCGAGACAACGTTCTCGATCGCCCAGACATTCCAGTTGGGCGGCAAGCGAACAAAACGACAGCGCGCCGCCCGTGCCAGTGCCGCGCTTGCAACGGCAGAATGTAGCGCCATCCTGCGTGAAACAGAATTGGAGGCGGTGACGCTCTTCTATGAACTGGACGCAGCTGTCAAGCTCGTCCGTCTCGCCAATCAATCGGCCGAACTGGCGGACACGCTCAGCGAAACCGTAGGCAAACGCGTGGATGCAGGCGCGGCCGCGCCACCGGAACTTTCCCGGGCGAAAGCCGATGCTGCAGCCTTGCGCGCAGTGGCCGCACAGACACGCGGTGACATGGAATCCCTTCGCTACGATCTCAGCGCATTGTGGGGAAGCGCCGACCCGGTCTTCGAGGCACCTGTCCAGCCAATGACGGCGCCCGCCGACCCCGGTCCTGCCAACCTGGGCCAACACCCCGCCATCAAAGTAGCCGAAGCGGGCATCGTCGCCCGGCAGGCAGAGCAGGATCTGGCGCGCGCGCAAGGGATTCCTGATCTTACGCTCAGTGCCGGCATGCGGCAGTTTGAACAAACGGGCGATACCGCCTTCCTACTGGGCGTCAGCGTCCCTGTCCCATTGTTTGATCGCAACCGAGACGCAACCCGCGCTGCGGGTTACAGAACCGATGCCGGGCGCGCCGACCGGGTGGCTGTGGAAGCCAGACTGCTTGCCAGCCAACGTGCGTCAGTCGCCCAGGTCCGCGCGGCCCAGGAACGCCTGGCCCTCCTTGAGAACGATGCCCTGCCCTCTGCCAGATCGGCCTATGAGGCATCCGTCCAGGGTTATGCTGCGGGCAAGTTCGATCTCACTTCGACCCTCGATGCCCGTAAGGGCCTGATCGACGCCGGCGTGGCCGTGATCGATGCCGCCCGCGCCCTGAATACAGAAAACATGCGCCTGCGAAGCCTGATTGGCGCCGCCCCCTTTAATGGAGACATCCAATGAAACAGTCCCTGATCCTGACAACAGCCCTACTGAGTTTGACAGCCCTGCTGTCTGCCTGTGGCGAGACTTCAGCGGCAGACGGCAAAACCAGCGCCGTCGCTTCGGCCGTAAATGACACGCACGGGCACACCCCGTATGAGGCATTCTCGGCCGCCGACAATGAGAAGGACTCCGAAGGAAACGACACTCACGACGAACACGGCGAAGACGAAGGCGATGTCGTCAATCTGACCGAGGCAGAAGCACGCGAAGCGGGTATTGAAATCAGCGACGCAAAACTGGCCGAAATGGGCCAGTCACTCAGCCTTCCAGCGGAAATACGGTTTGACGCAGACAGGGTGGCGAATGTCTCACCGAAGGTCAGCGGTATTGTCGCAAAGCTCTATGCCAGCGAAGGCGATAGCGTGAAGCGAGGCGAAACGCTGGCGCTAATCTCCAGCCGCGATCTCGCCGGCCTGAAAGCGACCTGGCAGAAAGGGGAGACGGGCAAGGCTCTGGCCGCCCAGGCTCTAGCGCGGGAGGAACAACTCTGGGCCGACAAGATCACGTCTGAAGCCGATGTCCAGCGCGCCCGTGCAGAATTTGAAGCCGCGAAAGCCGCGAGTGATGCGGCCGAAAATGAGCTACACGCAGCAGGTGTCAGTCACGAGGCTCTGGAAAAAGTCGCAACTGCCCGGGATGGTGACAATGCCAATTCCTACCTGACTGCGCCGATCGCCGGAAGGATTGTCCGGCGCGCTGTCACTCTTGGCCAGACGGTTGCTGCGGGAGACGCGGGCGCCGACACGCTCTTCACGATCGCGGATGACAGCGTAGTTTGGGCAGACATCGCCGTCTACAAACAGGACATTGGTCGTATACGTATTGGCGCACCTGTCGCGCTCAAGACCGACGCAGGCGAGGTCCTGGCGCTATCAACTGTCGCTTTCGTGCTTCCCGTCATCAATGAAACCTCTCGCACCGCAACAGCGCGGGTGATTGTGGACAATACAGATGGCCGCCTGACGCCTGGCCAGTTTGTCACGGCTGATCTCAGTGTCGGCAACGCAAGCCCCGTGGTGCGGGTCCCGCAAACAGCTGTCCAGATTGTCGAGGACAAACCGTCGATCTTTGTTCCCGTTGAAGGCGGTTTCGCCCCCAAGCCCGTGATGATCGGTGCAACGGCCGGCGGCTTTGTCGAAATTCGTTCGGGCCTGGCGGTCGGCGAGACCTTTGTCTCGCAAGGGGGATTCACCCTCAAGGCCCAGCTTGAAAAAGACGCCTTTGGCGATGGACACGGACATTAGGACCAACAGACATGATCAATTTTATGCACCGTATCGCCGGGGGCCGCCTCCTGGCAGCCATCGCGGCACTCGCCATGACGCTTGGCGGCCTGTTCGCTTTCCGGGCCCTGCCCGTGGATGCCTTTCCGGACGTCACTCCCTCCCTGGTCCAGGTCTTTACCGAAACCGAAGGCCTCGCCCCGGAGGAGGTCGAACGCTACGTCACCTATCCGATTGAGACGGCCATGTCCGGCCTCCCGAAACTCAAGAGCATGCGATCAGTCTCGAATTTCGGCCTGTCCGTGGTCAATATCTATTTCGAAGACGGGACGGACGTCTATTTCGCGCGCCAGGTCGTTGGCGAACGTCTCGCAGAGGCGCGTGGTAACATTCCGGATGGATTTGGCGACCCGCAAATGGGCCCGATCTCGACGGGCCTCGGTATCATTCTCTATTTCAGGCTGGATGATTCCAGCGGGACGCGCGACCTTGTCGAGATGCGCGAGATCCAGGACTGGATCATCAAGTACCAGCTGCAAACCGTACCGGGCGTCACCGAAGTGCTTTCGCTTGGCGGCTTCGAGAAGCAATATCAGGTCCGCCTCGATCCGGATGCATTGCTCGCCTATGATATCCAGATTGGCGACGTGATTGGCGCGCTGGAGCGTGGCAACAAGACGGAAGGCGCGCAATTCCTCGAAATTGGCGCGGAGCAGTACACAGTGCGCGGCGTCGGACTGGCCCGGTCGGTCGATGACCTTGCCGAAATCGTTGTCAATGTTGAGGACGGACGCCCTGTTCGCGTCCGCGACTTGGGCGAAATGGTCATCGGCGGCGGCGTCCGCCAGGGACTTGCAACAGCCAATGGCCAGGGCGAAGTCGTCGCCGGCCTCGTGCTGAAGCTCTACGGCACCAACACGTCTGACGTAATCGCCCGCGTGCAGCAGCGATTTGAAGAAATCAACGCAAGCCTGCCCGAAGGCGTGACGGCCATCCCCTATTATGACCAGGGCACGCTCGTGAACAAGGCGTCAGCAACGGTGACGACCGCGCTCTGGCAGGGCGGTCTGCTTGTGGCGCTGGTTGTCTTCGTCTTTCTGGGCGGTTGGCGGCCAAGCCTCGTCGTCGTTCTCTCGATTCCCTTCTCTGTCGGCTTTGCCTTCATCGCGATGAACGTGCTCGGCATCAGTGCCAATCTGATGTCGCTGGGCGGTGTCGCCATTGCCATCGGGATGATGGTCGATGGCGCGATCGTCATCGCGGAAAATGTCGATCGGAGTCTCCGGGAAAGCGCAGGTACGGAAGATCAGCGGAGCGTCGTTGCACGCTCGACTGCCGAGGTCATTGCGCCCCTGGTTGCCGCTGTCGCAGTGGTCATCGTTGTCTTCCTGCCGCTGTTTTCGCTGCAAGGCGTTGAGGGCAAGACGTTCCGTCCACTCGCCGCATCGGCTGCGCTTGCGATGACCGGTTCGCTTTTTTACGCCGCGCTGATTGCGCCGTCTCTTGCAAATGGCCTGATGCGTCGCGGAAAGTCAAAAAGCGAAGAGAAGCCTGACCTTATCGCCCGCTATGTCAGCTCACTTGCAGGCTTTTTTGTCAGGCAACGCATGGCAGCCATTGCGATGGCTGCCATGCTGCTTGTGGCAGGCGGGCTTGCCGGCTCCCGGCTGGGGGCGGAATTTACGCCCTCGCTGGAAGAAGGTGACATTCTCTTGCGGGTCACGATGGCCCCGTCAATCTCGTTGACAGAAGCCACCGCAACGACAACGCGAGTCGAAAAACGACTGCTGGCAGAATTTCCCGAGATCAAGTCGATCGTTACCCGTATCGGGCGCGGCGAAGTCGGCGCGCATGCGGACCCGACCAATAGCGCAGAAGCCTTCGTCGAACTGCAACCGCGCGATCAGTGGCGCGAAGGGATGTCTCCGGAAGACTTGCGTACGGCCATCTCGGAAAATCTGGAATCGGTGCCAGGTATCGTTGCAAGTATCGGGCAGCCGATTGCCATGGCGGTCGATGAACTCATCACCGGAACACGTGCTGAACTGGCGGTAAAGATATTTGGGCCCGACACGGAAATCCTGTTGAACAGGTCGCAAGTGCTCCAGACACTCCTGCAGCAAGTTGACGGCGCTGCCGAAGTCCAGGCCGATCAGATCACCGGCGCACCGCAACTCGTGGTGACGGTGGATCGGGCCGCCCTTGGCCGTTACGGGCTCGACGTCGAAGACGCACTGGATGCGCTTCGCGCCTCCGTCGGCGGCGCCGAAGCCGGTGCCTTGTTTGAAGGTGTTCGCCAGTTCCCAATCGTCGTGCGCCTGCATGAAGAGAACAGGGATACACCCGAAGCGATCAGCCGCATCGTGCTCGAATCGCCATCGGGCGCACGGGTACCTCTCGAAACCGTCGCCAGAATCGAGACGATCATCGGCCCGCGCCAGATCACACGCGAGAATGGCGAACGCTTCATCACGGTTCAGTCGAACGTGAGGGGGCGTGATATCGGTTCCTTTGTCGCGGAAGCCCAGGCGCTGACTGATTCCCAATTGGAGTTGCCTCCCGGTTATCGGCTAGTCTGGGGCGGCCAGTTCGAACTCCAGCAACAGGCGAACGCCCGTTTTGCCGTGGTCATTCCGATCACGCTCGGTATCGTGCTCCTGATACTGTTGATAACGTTCGGCCGGTTGAAGTCATCGGTCCTCATCCTGCTGAATATCCCGCTGGCCCTGACGGGGGGCGCACTGGCGCTCTGGATAACCGGGCTTCCGGTTTCGGTTCCTGCCACAGTCGGGTTCATCGCCCTGTTCGGGATCGCCCTCGGAAACGGCATGGTGCTCGTCAGTTTCATGGATGATTTTGCGCGGGCCGGACAAAATCTCGACGATCTCGCCATCGAGGCGGCGGGGCTTCGGGCGCGACCTGTCCTGATGACGGCGATGACGACAGCGCTCGGACTTGCCCCCCTGCTCTTCGCGACAGGCGTCGGGGCCGAAGTGCAAAGGCCGCTAGCAACTGTCGTGACAGGCGGACTGGTCTCGTCGACCTTGCTCACCCTACTGGTGATGCCTGCGCTGCATCGCTGGTTCGCTCCGAAGCCGGAAAGCCATCACTCGCTTCTGGAGTCCGAACACGTCCATCCTGCCGTGACGGCGTGAGTCCTCAGGCCGTGGGCGGTTATTCCGCCCACGGCGCAACGCCATATAGGAGACCAGATTGACCTCGCCAAACAAACATGATCACGACCGCAAGGAGACCAGCCATGGCCACGCGCATGATGGCTGGCTGAACCAGCTGCTCGGAGGCCGGGCAGAACTCGTCTTTGCCCTCGCGTGTGGCGCGTGTCTGCTTGCGGGCTGGCTTGGGCCGAAACTTGGTTTTATGCCAGAGAACGCTGGATTTCTACTTTTGCTCGCCTCGTATGGCTTTGGCGGCTATTTTACTCTGCGCGAAGCGGTCGGCAGCATTCTCAAAGGGAAGTTTCAGATTGATTTTCTGATGCTGGTCGCAGCCACGGGTGCGGCCATACTGGGCGAATGGGCCGAAGGCGCCTTTCTGCTCTTTCTGTTTGCAATCGGCCATGCGCTTGAGAGTTACGCGATGGCGAGGGCACGCAATGCGATCTCAGCACTGGCAGACCTGACACCAGAAACAGCGCTCGTTCGAAGGGGCGCGCAAACCGAAACCGTGTCCATTGACGACCTTGTTGTCGGTGACATTGTTGTCGTGCGCTCCAATGAACGCCTGCCAGCCGATGGATTTGTGACTGCCGGCACCAGCACCGTCAATCAGGCGCCAATTACAGGTGAAAGCGCGCCTGTAGACAAGCAGCCTGTCGATGACCCCGAGATGGCTGCAGCCAATACGGATAAACTGAAATCGGTCAATCGGGTCTTTGCCGGGTCGATCAATGGATCAGGCAGCCTGGATGTCCAGGTTACAAGATTGTCGGGCGAAACGACGCTTGCCCGTGTTGTCGCAATGGTCAGTGAGGCGGAAACCCGGCAATCGCCAACCCAAAGCTTTACGAAACAGTTCGAGCGGGTCTTCGTACCATTGGTCATCCTGCTGGCCCTTGTTACATCTCTCGGCTTCCTGGTTCTGGATGAGGCGCCGTCGGCAAGCTTCTACCGCGCCATGGCCGTTCTGGTAGCGGCCAGTCCGTGCGCGCTGGCGATTGCGACCCCAAGCGCTATCCTGTCCGGTATCGCCCGTGCAGCGCGCGGAGGCGTTCTCATCAAGGGCGGGGCGCCGCTCGAAGCACTTGGAGGTATCGACGCTATTGCGTTCGACAAGACCGGCACCCTTACCGAGGGCGCGCCCCGCCTCGTTGATATCGTGCCCTATGGCGACGCGACCGATGTAGAATTGCTGACGGTGAGCGCCGCCGTGGAAGCGCTCAGCGATCATCCCCTCGCCCAGGCCGTTGTGCGCGATGCCAGGACACGCCTGAACACCGTCTTCAGCGCGGCGACAGATTTCTCCAGTGTCACCGGACGTGGCGTTTCAGCAAAGTTTGAGGGCAAGACCGTTCATATCGGAAAGTCCGCTTTGTTTGATGAAATTGATGGACCGCCGGTACCATCTGACTTGGCTTCTCGCGTCACAGAAATGGCCGCGCAAGGCCGCACAACCATGATTGTCAGGCAGGGCGACCGTTATCTCGGCGCCATTGGCCTGATGGATACCCCGCGCGTGTCCGCCAAAGCCGTGATCGCCAGACTGCGCAATATCGGCGTAACCCGCATGATGATGATTTCTGGCGACAATCAGAATGTCGCCGATGCCGTTGCAGGAAGTGTCGGCCTTGACGAGGCCTTTGGCGACCTCATGCCAAATGACAAAGTGACAAGGATCAAGGCCCTGAAAGCCGAAGGCGGTGTCGCCATGGTCGGAGACGGCGTGAACGATGCGCCCGCGATGGCCAATGCGACTGTCGGTATTGCCATGGGCGCAGCCGGATCGGATGTCGCGCTCGAAACGGCCGATATTGCCTTGATGGCTGATGATCTGGAAACACTGCCGTTCGCGGTGGGCCTCAGCCGTGCAACCCGCCGGATCATCTTGCAGAATCTCTGGGCGAGTCTGGGAATCGTGGCGTTTCTGGTGCCAGCGACATTGCTTGGTCTGGGCATCGGGCCGGCAGTCATTGCGCATGAAGGATCAACCCTGGTCGTAGTCCTCAATGCGCTTCGGCTTCTTGCATTCAAAGAGCGAAAGGAAACAGAGGCATGATCGGAGTTCGCAGGAAACAGTTTAACGCGTCGGCGTCGCAATGGCGAACGACGCTCCTTTTGCTCGCGACATGGTTCGGCCTTGGTGCCGGTATCAGTGGGTGTGCTACAATTGCAGGCAGCACCAAGCCTCTCACAGATTTTGAGCGAGCGACTATACGCACCGAATGTGGAATTTATCCGGTATCGCGAATCCGCGCTGGCGGCTCCGGCAGGAAGTATCGCTACCTTGCCTGCAAACAGACCGTTCTGGACCGCGAGAGCGGCCAAACAGGCGCCTCATCAGGTATCGACTAAGCCGATCTGTGGACATCGGCGGGGATGATACAACTTACTTCCTGCGACCGCCGAGAACAGCGACCAGTTCTTCAACCTTCTCCCGTCGTTCGGCGAGATCGTCTCCCGTCAGCGCGGTCTCGACGCACGTCGCCAGATGATCCTCCAGGATCGCGTTTTCCACTCCCCCAAGCGCGGCCTTGATCGCCTGAACCTGGCGTACGACATCGATGCAATACCGGTCTTCCGCGATCATCTTCGACACGCCGCGTACCTGACCTTCGATCCGAGCGAGGCGCCTTGTGGCAGCGTCGCGTGTAGTGTCTTTCATCAGCAATACCTCCTATGGGGTATATGGATATGTTTCAGGTGATCACAAAGTCCTTGCAGCAGCGTTAGACCGACTGACACCATCTGCATGTCGTTCGCAATACCCTACCGGCCTGTCGCGCCTTGATTTCCTGACTTGGCCATCCGCCTGGATGGGTCCTGTTTGAGGCGGCTCTTGTTTATACCCCTATAGGGTATTAATTAAGATGAAACGACCTATGGAGGCCACGCGCATGAACGCGTCATCTGACGACCACGCCCATCATCACGCACCACATTCTGCGCCCTCATGCTGTCATGAGGGTGGAAAGGCGCCAAAGCCGGATGCAGCCTATGACCATGTGCCGGATGGCTATTCCGGCACCGTCTGGACTTGCCCAATGCATCCGCAAGTCCGGGAAACGACCAATATTGGCTGTCCGATCTGCGGCATGTCCCTGGAACCTGAAACGGTTTCGGCTGAAGAAGACACAAGCGAACTGGACAACATGACCCGCCGGTTCTGGATCAGTGCAGCCCTCGCCCTCCCCCTGTTTGTCTACGCCATGAGCGACATGATCCCCGGCCAGCCACTGCACGGATGGCTGCCCGCAAGTGTTGCGCAATGGATCCAACTGGCGCTGGCTGCACCGGTCGTGTTGTGGGGCGCGGCGCCGTTCTTCGTGCGCGGCTGGCGGTCGATCCGGACAATGAACCCGAACATGTTCACGCTGATCGCCCTCGGCGTAGGCACGGCGTTCCTGTTCAGCCTGATGGCGACAGTGGCGCCCGGCATATTCCCCGACAGCTTCCGGGACATGAATGGCAGCGTCCACGTTTATTACGAGGCCGCCGCCGTCATCGTTGCACTGGTGCTGTTGGGACAGGTTCTGGAGCTTCGTGCACGCAGTTCAACCTCCGGCGCCATCCGCGCGCTGTTGCAGTTGACCCCGCCGACGGCGCGCATCATCAGAGACGATGGCAGCGAGGAAGATGTTGACTTGAGCCAGGTGATATCCGGCGATCGGCTGCGTGTGCGCCCCGGGGAGAAAGTCCCGGTGGATGGCCAGGTGACCGATGGGCGTTCGAGCGTTGATGAGTCCATGGTGACTGGCGAATCTGTACCCGTTGCAAAAGTCCAAGGCGACAAGGTTACTGGCGGCACGGTAAACGCAACAGGCTCCCTCGTGATCATGGCAACGCACGTCGGCGATGACACGGTTCTGGCGCAGATCGTGCGGATGGTGTCAGAGGCGCAACGGTCACGGGCTCCGATCCAGCGTCTCGTGGATATGGTCGCCGCGTGGTTCGTGCCCGCAGTTGTGGCCGTTGCTGTTCTAACTTTTATCGTATGGGCCATTTTCGGACCTGATCCGGCTCTGACCTTCGCGCTGGTCAATGCTGTTGCTGTCCTGATCATTGCGTGCCCGTGTGCGCTCGGCCTTGCGACTCCGATGTCCATCATGGTGGGGACGGGCAAAGGCGCGCAGAACGGTATCCTGATCCGCAATGCTGAGGCGCTCGAGACACTGGAAAAGGTCGATACCGTCGTCGTCGACAAGACAGGGACACTGACCGAAGGCAAACCGAAACTTGTCACCGTGGAGCCTGCCGCGGACTGGGACGAGTCGACGCTGCTGGCACTGGTGGCAGCTGTGGAGGCGGCCAGTGAACATCCGTTGGCGGCGGCGATCGTGCGAGGCGCTGAGGAGAAAGGTATCAAGACGACGTCCGCCCAGGATTTTGAATCTGTCACGGGTGAAGGGGCGCAGGCCAGTGTGGATGGCAAATCGGTCGCCATCGGCAATGCAAAGATGATGCGCCGGGTCGGTGATTTTGACGAAGCGCGGCTCAAGTCGGCCGAGGTTTATCGCAACGAAGGCCAGACGGTCATGTTCGTGGCGGTGGGCGGCAAGGTGGCGGGACTGATTGGCGTCGCGGACCCCATCAAGTCAACAACCAGGGAGGCGATCGCGCGACTGCACGCGCAAGGACTGACGGTCGTTATGCTGACGGGGGATAGCGATGCGTCCGCACGAGCCGTAGCCCGTCAGGTCGGCATTGACGACGTCCGGGCGGATGTTTCTCCCGAGGACAAGAGCCGTATCGTTCGTGAACTGCAGGAGGCGGGCAAAGTGGTCGCCATGGCAGGCGACGGTATCAATGACGCCCCTGCATTGGCGCAGGCCGATGTCGGAATTGCCATGGGCACCGGCACCGATGTCGCCATGGAAAGCGCCGGCGTGACGCTTGTGAAAGGCGACATGCTGGGCATCGCCAAGGCGATTGATCTCAGTCATGCTACAATGCGCAATATCCGGCAGAACCTGTTCTTCGCGTTCTTCTACAACACACTGGGCGTGCCACTGGCGGCGGGCGCTCTCTACCCCGTGTTCGGCCTGTTGCTGAGCCCGATGATCGCGGCCGCCGCGATGAGCCTGTCATCAGTCTCGGTGATTGCCAATGCCCTGCGCCTTCGCCGTGTGAAACTGTAATGGGCGGTTCGTACGCCAAAGGTAGCCTGACCCTGGCTGGCACGGTGGCGATGGGCACAGGCGTGATGATTGGGGCGGGCATCTTTGCGCTGACCGGACAGGTCGCCGAACTGGCTGGCGCGCTGTTCCCGCTGGCTTTCCTGCTGGCTGCCGTGATCAGCGGGTTCAGTGCCTATTCCTATATCAAAGTGTCGCACAAATACCCGTCCACCGGCGGGGTTGCCATGATCCTGAAGGAGGCGTTTGGTTCGACAACGGTGACGGGCGGGGCTGCCCTGTTGATGGCCTTCTCGATGATTATCAATGAAAGCCTCGTCGCTCGCACATTTGGCACGTACACGTTGCAGCTCTTCGGAATTGAAGGCGGCATTCTGGTCCCGGTGCTGGCGCTGGGCCTCATTATCGGGGCCTACATCGTGAATATCTCCGGCAATGACGTGATCGGATCGGTGTCGAAAATTACCGCCGTACTGAAAATCGGCGGCATTCTGGTCTTTGCCCTCGTGGCCCTGTGGGCGGCCGGGTTTGCGTTTCAGCCAGTGCAGTCTGGTATGAGCGGTATTTCGTCGTCGGGTGGCTTCCTGGCCGGCGTCGCCCTGGCAATCCTCGCGTTCAAGGGCTTCACGACAATCACCAATAGCGGCGGCGAGGTCAAAGACCCGAAGAAAAATGTCGGCCGGGCGATCATGATTTCACTCGCGATTTGCACAGTCATATACCTGCTTGTCTGCTACGCTGTCGGATCGACGCTGACGATCGACGAAATCGTCAAGGCCAAGGACTATGCCTTGGCCGAAGCGGCGCGGCCTGCGGTCGGCGCGTATGGCGTCTGGTTCACGGTGGCGATTGCCATCATTGCGACCGCATCGGGACTGCTGGCCAGCGTCTTTGCCGTGTCACGCATGCTGGCTATGCTGACGGAGATGAATCTCGTTCCGGAAATGAATCTCGGACTGCCGGGGGACACCCAGAAACACACCTTGATCTATACTGTCATCGCCGCTGGCCTGCTGGCAGCGTTCTTCGACCTGTCACGCATCGCATCGCTCGGTGCGATCTTTTATATCGTCATGGACATCATCATCCATTGGGGCGTCTACCGTCACCTGCGCGAGGATGTCGGTGCACGGTCCAGTGTGCTGATCTCGGCCATGGTACTCGATACTTTGGTTCTGGGCGCGTTCCTGATGATGAAAGCACAGAGTGACCCGATGATTATTGTGATTGCCCTCGCAGGCATTGCCGGGACATTTGGCTTCGAGAGACTGTATTTGTCCAGGAAGCGCGACGACGCGTCTGACAATCACGCATCCTGACCGTCAGACGCCTCTCCGCTTCAGGATGCACGCGGCCCGGATCGTCCGGACAGCGTACTTTTCTAGTGTTCGTGGTCACCGGTAATCGGCGCCGACGACCAATGGATATGCATGATTTTCCAGGCGTCCCCCTCACGACGGAGCACCATGGTCTCCATTGATGCGGCGTGTACTGTCTTGTCCTTGTACGTTCCGTGCATCTGTGATTCCGATACCACACTTGCCATGTCCCCGGCCGCGATCACTTTGCGCGAAATCAGCGTGGTCTCCACGCTAGCCAGGAATGCCATGTCGGCCGGCATGTGATGACCGGCATACTCGTCCAGCGACGATTCAAGACCGCCGCCTTCGGCGATCAGAACATCCGGTGCGACCAGGGCCCGCACTGCAGCTTCGTCGCCGCTGCGCAGCGCCGCCGAAAAAGCATCCGCTGTGGCTTCGGGAGATCCTGCCGGTGCCACGCCGGGCTGGACATCGGTGTCCTCGTCATGGCCTGCTTCGCTGGCGTGATCGTGCCCGGCCTCCATTCCGGCGCTATCGGCCATCATGTCATCCACCATGGCGGCTTCGTCATGGTGGCCATCGCTGTTGTCATGCTCCGTCGATTCCGGATTCGCTTCATCATGACCGCCTTCTGCGCCATGTTGATGATCATGTCCGTGTCCAGTCACCACGGGAAGGCTTTTCACGCCGAGACCATGGCCGTAGACAGCCTTGCCGCCCCACCAGGCCGTGACTGTAAGCGACAATGCAGCAGCAGCGAGCAAGGCGGCAAACAGTCCTGACACGGCCTGTGCCCGCTGGCGCCACCGCCATGCCGCAAGCAATATGATCGCGGTGCTCGATGGAACCGCCCAGTTGCGGTGGGTGGTCATCACTGCGTGTGACGGTGCATCGTGATCGACAGAATAGTAGGCCTGAAAGCCAGCTGCGATCGTTGCCACGATCGCAATGGCAGCGAATGCCAGCATCCAGTCAGCTGCGGAGCGCAGCGTATCCCGCCAACGGGCTGTCGCGGGCAGGAATGACAGGACATAGGAAAAGGCCGCGGACTCCGACAGCGCGTAGGCGAAATGCACCAGTATCGGGTGGATGTTGGGTTCAATGAGATTGTTCATGTTTTTGTTCCTAAAACCAGGTTCGGACGCCGGCGACCAGGACCGTCTGATCGGCCGTGCCTCCTGCAGCTTCGATCGCGTCGGCGGTTCGGCCAAAGCTTCCTTGCCATTCCACGCCAACATAAGGCGCAAACTCCCGACGAATCTCGTAGCGGAGACGCACGCCGGCATCGATTGAGTTGAGACCCGTATCGAGGTCGCGTTCAGGCACATCCTGCAATGACCAGTTAGCTTCCACGCGCGGCTGAAGGATCAGGCGCTGAGTGAGCAGCAACTCATACTCGAACTCGGTGCGGGCCGTCAGATCGCCCTTTTCACTCAGGAAGGCGGAGGCATCGACCTCGAACCAATAGGGCGCGAGACCTTGCAGGCCGACGACGGCGTGCGCGAGCCCGTCAGGCTCGATATCATATCGCACGCCGGCCTGTGCATTCCAGAACGGCGAGATAGCGCGCGAATAGAGCGCCTGTATCTCGGCGTCGTCCACGTCCCCGGACTCCAGCGAAGACTTGCCTTCGGTCTTGAGCCATATCTTGTTGATGTCACCGCCATAGGATGCCTGGCCGTTCCAGTAGAAACTGTCTTCATTGTCGCCAAGCTGGGCTTCAAACTGGTTGAAAAGGACAAACCACGCGCGTTGTGAGCCGCCCTCAGCAAGTAACTCTTCGCGGGCTTGCGCCATTTCGGCCGGATCGTAGTATTGGTTTGCCTGCGACCAGAGCGGATTGGACGACGAAGACTCTTCGGCAAACGCGTCAGGCGTGATCAGAACTGCTCCAAGACCCGCCGCGGCGAGCATGTATCTGGACTGTGTCCGGCGCATCAGTTCGTCTCCTCATGGTTCATGCTGGAATGATCCATCATGGAATGGTCCATGCCCGGCATGTTTCCGTGTTCCATTTCCATGTCCATTAATGGGCCACCTGCACCGGGAAGCACCGACACGACCTGCATCATGCCGGCATGCATGTGATAGAGAAGGTGGCAGTGGAATGCCCAGTCGCCGACATGCTCGGCACTTATATCGACCGACAGTTTTTCGCCGGGTTTGACGATGACCGTATGCTTGCGCGGCTTGTGGTCGCCGCCCTCATTGACGAGGTCGAAGAACATGCCGTGCAGGTGAATCGGATGCGGCATCATCGTGTCGTTGACCATCGTCAGCCGCAGTCGTTCGCCTTCATGGAAGATGATCGGTTCCTTCACATAGGAGAATCGGACGCCGTCGAATGACCACATGTAGCGTTCCATGTTGCTGGTCAGGTGCAGCTCGAGTTCGCGTTCAGGCGGGCGCAGGTCAGGATTTCGGTCCAGGCTGCGAAGCTGGGAATAGCGTAATGCACGATGCGCCACGTCGCCGAGCCCCTGCCCTGGCTCATCCAGCCTGCTGACCGGCATCATCGCAAGCCCGGTATTGCCAGGTCCGGATTTCACATCAACTGAGGTCGGCGCCATGCTGGCCATGCCCATATCACCCATTCCAGAATGATCCATCCCTTCCATGCCCGGCATCGAACCGTGATCCATGCCGCCCATGTCGCCATGCCCGGCCATGCCCATGTCGGTCATGGTCAGGGCGACGGGTGTGCGCAGTGCCGGGGCCTCGGCCTTCATCCCGGCTTGCGGACCAAGTGTCGCTACCGCGAGACCTGAACGGTCAATGCTCTCAGCGACGAGCGCGAAGGCTCTGGCTTCGGTTGGCTCCACGATAACATCATACGTCTCCGCCACGCCGATCTGGAATTCGTCCGTTTCGACGGGCTGGACATGCAAGCCATCGGCTGAGACCACGGTCATGGGCAAGCCGGGAATCCGGAAATTGAACAGGGTCATTGCCGAGGCATTGATAATACGCAGGCGAACCCGCTCTCCCGGGTTGAACACGCCGTTCCAGTTGTCGGAGGTAGAATGACCATTGATCAGATAGGTATAAGTTGCGCCGGTTACGTCAGCGAGATCCCTCGGGGACATCCGCATCTTGCCCCACATGGCGCGTTCCTTCAGCGCCGCGCCCAGCCCCTGCTCTGACGCATCGCCGAGAAAATCCCCGACGGTGCGCTGGTTGTAATTGTAGGTATCGCTCTGCTTTTTCAGCTTGGTGAAAATCCGGTGCGGATTTTCGAAACTCCAGTCCGACAGGACAATCACGTACTCGCGGTCACAGGCAACCGGATCGATGCCTTTCGGGTCGATAATGATCGGACCGTAATGGCCAAGCTGCTCCTGCAGGCCGGAATGGGAGTGATACCAGTAGGTCCCGGTCTGCGGAACGGCGAACTTGTACTGAAATGTCTCGCCCGGCTTGATACCGGGGAAGGACACGCCGGGAACCCCGTCCATATAGAACGGCACGAGCAGGCCGTGCCAATGAATCGACGAATCCACATTCAGCCGGTTGGTGACATTGAGCGTGATCTCCTCACCCTCGCGAAACCGGAGCAACGGAGCGGGCACGGTCCCGTTGACACCGATTGCGTCTGCGGCACGCCCGTTGATCCGGACGGGGAATTTGCTGATTCCCAGGTCGAATTCAGTGCCAGTCAAGGTAGGCAGCCCCAGGTTTCCGGAACTGGCGCTTCTGGCCCAGGCGGGCAGGAGCCCGGAGAAGCCAAGCGCTGCACTGGTGGCCAGTGTCGAGCGAAGCATGTTGCGTCTGTTGATCATGGAAGATCCTTCCTGAATCGAATGTCTAATCTATGCTGGAACCGGCAGCATGGCGGACACGGAGTCCAGCCAGCTGCAACGGTAAATCCCCTGGCCTACTGGCCCGAATGGCTGACGGCGGATTCGGGGGCAGCTGCGCATAGGCCGGGGACAACATCATCTCCCGATGCCTGGCAGAGCTCTGCGATAGGGTAAGCCCCCTCATCGACCTTGTGCAGGGTAAACTGGACCTGGTCGCCTGGCTTGAAACCGGACAGGTCAACACCGTCCATAACCGTGAAAGCCATCTTCATGGCAGGCCATTTGAGCGCGGGCACAGGACCGTGATCGAGCCCGATTTTTCGGGCGGTCGGATCCACCGCTACGACTTTGCCCACACCTTCAAACATGTGGTCGGCACGGGACATGGGCGAAGACGCTGATGCGTCCGGCATGGATGCATGACCCATTTGGGAATGATCCATCTTGGAATGGTCTATCTGGGCAAGGGCGGCGCCTGCGAAGGCCATTGCCGCGATTGAAACAGAAAGAAGTTTGAGCGTACGGTACATGAACATATTTCCTGAAAGACGATAGAATTTGAGCGGCGCGAGATCGACCTGACCGTCGTCCCAACGCGTGGTGTACGTCCGGGAAACGTCAGATCACAACCAGGTGCCGCAGATCGCATGCGGCGCTGGCGCAGCGGGCATCAGTTCAGGAAGCGGGTTTTCAGGCTCATCGGTGTTGGCAGCGGAGGCGCCCGCCATCGCTGTGCGACATGGGACGCCGACCCTGGATCGACTGAAGTGAGCCATGCGGCAACTTGCGTTACGGCATAGGTTTGCGGTTCAGGGGGCGATTTGGACACGACGCCGTTCGTCGTGTCGTTTACGACGGCGAATGAATGACCGGCGCATGCATGAATCGCGTCGCATCCGAGCACACCTCCGGACGACACCTTATCGTGATGATCCATTTTGGGTGTGCTTTTGCCGTCATGCACATGGCCAGAAACGGCCGACGTCACTGTCTCAAATTCCACGGCCGACGCTGCGCACGCACACAGGCCGTGACCGATGCTCAGCGTCAATGCAAGGAAGGCGAGCAGCACGTATTTCATTGCGACCAAATATACCCCTTACGGGTTTATGGCAAGCGATCCTCTTCACGTCTGGCCCCGCATTGAGGAACCCCTATGGAGTATATGCGTTTGACCAGCATCCAACCATGCGTGACCTCCTGGAGAAGAGCAGGCAATGAGCAATTACACAAAATTCGGCGCAATGATCGCGACGTCAACAGTCGTGATGCTGGGCCTCATGTATCTGAATACATACGAATGGAGTCACGTCTTCTGGAGCGAGACCCGATTCTACATGGCCTTCCTCATGGGCGCGGCAATGGCGGCGATCATGCTCGCCTTCATGCGAGGAATGTACACGAACCGACGCGCCAATATCGGCATCTTCGCCGGAAGCGCAGTAGTGTTCGTCCTCGCACTATTTCTGGTCCGGAGCCAGGCGACCATTGGGGACGAATCCTGGATGAGCGCCATGATCCCCCATCACTCGATCGCGATCCTGACAAGCGAGCGCGCCAATATCGACGATAGGCGTGTTCGCGAACTGGCCGACAGCATCACCGAAGCCCAGCGTCGTGAGATCAGGGAAATGAAATGGTTGCTGGACGACATCCGCGCAAATGGTGAAGCGACGACACCTGCTGAGGCGGATTCACGACCAGTACCCGGATTTAGCGAACAGGATTAAGCCCGGCCAAGTGTCGACCTTTGAACTGGGATACCCGTACTTAGCGTAAATCTCGACCATTGAACATTCTTCAGCAAATCCGCGGCACGCGTTCGGTTGAAACCATTTCTTTCAAGTTCGCGCTGGATCATTTCAGGGGCTGTCGCGAATGACTTTGAGTATCCGGGCCATCAGTTCGAGTTTTGTCGGGGAGTCTGTCTGGTTCACAATGGCCTGGCACATCCGCCGGGATGTGTCGGACGGAGAGCGGGAGCGATCCTGTTTGGTGACACCCGTCTCGAACAACTCGGTCAGGGAAACATCCAGCAATTTCGACACATCCATGAGGATACCGGCACTCAGACGGTTCATGCCCGTCTCGTACTTCTGAAGTTGCTGATGACTGATCCCGAGCCCGAGGCTGAGATCGGCGAGCGTCATTCCCCGGGCGTTCCTGAACCGGCGCACATTCTCGCCCACAAGGCGGTCGACATCGGTCACGACCCGGGTTGATCTTCCTGTTGGCTTGGGCGTCTTCAAATGCTTTCCCCGGACCTTCTGGACGCAGGTCAGATGCCATTCAGGCCCGGCCTGAATGCTGCCTCCATTGGTAGAATACACGTCCTTCCGGGTACGGCGAGATAAAAAGGCTGTTCCTGTGCGATAGAGAATCGAGCGACGGCGACGGCATATGGTGTTGCCGGCCCGTTGAGCAATGGGTGCCCATTCCTGCCGCTCAGTCGCCGCCGGCCAGGGCGTCAAACGCCTCGGCGAGACAGAATCCGGGCCAGGGTTTGGGCCAGACAATGGGATAGTCTGCCGAAAAGAGCCGGTCGCCATCACGGAGATCATGCGCAACTCCGACCTGGGTAATGGCGCCTTTGCGGTCGAGGTATCGGACCTGGTCCCCGCAATAGCGAAACGACACCGCCCGGCGCCAGGTATCGGACCTGTTGCCGCCGGCGCCGTGGATCGTCATCACATGATGGATGATGACATCCCCGGGTTCGACCGCAAATGAGACGATGTCATAGTCCTCGGGCGCCGACTCTATGTCAGGACAGCGCCTTTCAGGCGATGACTGGAAAGGTGTCTGGGACACGAACACGTTCGGTGCGAAGATCTGGCCCCACTTGTGCGAGCCTCTGACATATTGGGTGACGCCATTGTCCAGGCTTGCAGCGTCAAGTGGGATCCAGACGATCACGCACTGGTCGCCCTCGATCTGGAAATAGGCGAGATCCTGGTGAAAGGCCGTCTTCTGGCGTGTATGCGGCGCCTTCACAAAGGTCGTGTCTTCCCAGAAATTCAGGTAGCGCGCATCCAGCAAGGTCGCGGCGATTTGCGGGAGAGCGGAGTCAAACGCCACAGCCCGGACGCCGCGATCATGCCTCCAGGCCGCGACATCATAGAAAAAGAGGCCGGGCTCGGCCGACGGGCTTGGCTCGAGCAGCGGACGCGCCGCACTGTCGGACCGGATGAGCGCCTTCATGGCCTGCATATCGAACCGGTCCGCTGCGCCAGTATCAACGCTCCGGCCCTGGTCCCAGACCTGACCGGCAATCGCCTCGAAGTCATAGCCCGTCGGCGACTGCCCGAGTCGGCTCAATTGCCCTGTAACGGCGAGGTGCAGGTGTTCCACCTCTTCCATGGTCAGGACGTTCCTCAGGCAAACAACACCATCCCGGTCGAAAGCCGCCTGCTCGGCGCCTGTAATCTGGTCGCGAATGCGGCGGCTCATGCGACTTTGTCCCGCTGGGCCTCTGACCGCGCCGCAGTGTACGCCGCGACAATCACCTCGGCATTGCGGTAGCGGTCGAGCTGGCGGTCAAAGGTCTCTTCGTCGATGGTCGACACAGCAGGTATCCAGGCCCAGTTGTCCCCTTCTCGCCTAGGAAGACCGAGCGGCTCGGTTTGCCAGACCCGCTGGACGAGATTGAAGAATTTCTGGTGCGTCAGCCAACTGAGCCGGGATATGTGATTGTCGAGGCAGTAGGCTGTGAGGCCAAGGCCGATCCGGCACCGAACGCGGAAATCGTCGACCGGATCGGTTGTCAGGGAACGATCCGTCACGAACCTGGAACATTCCCAGACATCACGCCCGACAGGATAAGGCTGGAGATCGCAGTCGTCGGCAAAGAGTTCGCTCAGCATGTGGGGACGCGTTGTGGGGTTGAGACGGGATGTTCCGACAACCTCCCCGTCAGCCGTCAGGGCGATTACATAGACCGTGTCGCCGGTATCGAACTGGTCCTTGTCATAGCCCGGTTCGATGCCCGGGATCTCCCATCCCCATTCGCCGACGACGATGCGGTAGCGCATCTTGTGCATCTCATCGAGCAGGTCGGAATGCTGGTGGCGGTTGTCTTGCGTAATGATCTTGAACATGCGCTTCGCTCCTCCTTGGGTGGAAGGAGCATGTCGCGGATACAGGTTGCGGTAATGTCCCCTTAAGGGGACTGGTCAGGGGAGGATCTGGTGGCGGGCGATGGCGCTTGCGACCAGGTGCGCCCGGTTTACCGCATCCAGTTTGTCCCTTGCCCGCCGTAATGTCTTCTTCACCGTATCTTCCTGGATGCCCAGGATATGGGCGATGTCCCAATTGGACTTGCCGGCGGCGGCGAACTGGACACATTCGGTCTCGCGGGGGGTGAGTTGGGCAACCTTCTGATAGGGAAACGGCCCGAGCATGGTTTCGAGATGATAATAGGCGAACTGGCAGACGATTTCGAGTTCCGCGATCTCGGTCGGCGACAGGTCCGAATTGGCGCCGCCGCCGAGCGAGACACCACCGGAGACGCTTTCCAGCGCATGCATTGGAAACATTATGCCATGGGTCAGCCCGAAATCATGCGCCATGTCCACGGTGCGCCGGCCAGCCCGCGTTGCATGGGCGTACGCCTCAGCCCAGGTGAAAGGCCGTTTCGACCTCACGGCGCAGAAGGCAATCGGATCGTGAAGGATGGCAGCCCTGGTGCGCCTGGCAGCCTTGAGTTCCTCAGGCCAGTTCGAGAGGTAAAGTATGTCCTTCAGCGGAACATTCATCGGATTGACGAGCTGACCGAGGAATATCTTTTCGAAGCCATAGGATTCAATGAAGACGGCAAGGGCTTCGATCGTATCGGCACTCGTCTCGGTCGCCGAAATCAGGCGGATGGCATGGAGGACGGCCGACCCGTTATAATCATGCATGGACATCTTCCCTGTTCAGGAAACCGCTTCTGACTGCCCCTTCCGGTACGTCCCGGGTATGGGTATGGCTTGCCTGTGCTGCCTTCAGAATCCTCTTTAATGTTGCATTAAATCCCTACTTATGGTTTAACTTAAATGTATTCAAATGTACATGTTTGTTACGCGTCCAAGGGAATGGACGCGAGGTGACGCCGGAGCCTGAACGCAGAATTCCCGGAGCTCGGCGCCTGAACCGATCGCGTTACGCGTCCGCCTCCGAATACCATTGCGCCCCTATACGGCACGAGAGGACAGAGTGTTCCCTGCAAGAGTCCATGATTCGGAATTGTCCCGTGACTGCTGCCGGTACGAGTTGCCGGAAGAGGCAACCGTGTCGGCCTTGTCATGCCGCAGGACGCGCCCCTCCCGTTTCTGGCTTGCCCCGGAAGACCTCCCATGAAGCCTGGCATCTCCTCATCCTTGCCAGCCGATCGATACCCGCCCCGGTCCTGGCAGCATTACCTGCGCGAGGGTCTGCAATGCCTTGCAACCGGGCGATCCGAGGCTGCCCTGCCACCATTGCAGGCGGCAAACCGTCTTCGCCCGCGGCACGCCCCTGTCCAGCAAGCGCTCGGCGCAGCCTTCCTGCGCACCGGGCAGCCGGGTCCGGCATTGGCCGTGTTCGATCAGCTTCTCTCCTTCGATCCGGTCGACGGGTGCGCCCTCCACGGACGGGGGCTCGCCCTGCATGCCTTCGGCGACCGGCACTCGGCGCTCGCGGCCTTTCGCCAGAGCGTCGCCCGCCATCCCGATGCCTGGCGGTCATGGGAATCCCTTGCCGACATCACACCGGATGAGGATGAGCGGATTGGCGCGGTCCAGTGCGCGGCTGATGCGCGCCTGCGCCAATGCGGCAGCGGGCAAAACCGTCCGCGCGAATTTTCCGACTGCGCGAAGGCCCTGCTCGATGCCCGGCGCGGCCCCGAAGCGATCGCTTTCATCCGCCGCAATGCCGCACGGCTCGCGGACGCGGGGGCAGCTCATGACCAGCTCGCCCGTGCCCTGTACGAGACAGGGGACTATCGCGCGGCCCTCAAGGCCAAGCAATCTGCCCTGTCTCTCGGGCAACATGACTTTTCCGGCAGGCCAGCGCCGCTTCCCTTCAGCCCCGACGCGGCGGCGCGTGCGCTGGGCGGGATCGCGGAGATCCTGGACGCCGCAGGCCTCCGGTATTTTCTGGCGGCCGGCACATTGCTGGGATTCCACCGCAGCGGCGCGCCGCTCGTTCACGACCGGGATATCGATGTCGGCGTCCTTGCCAACGAGGGCGACGGACCGGACCTCGCCCGCGTCATCCGAGAACACCCAGCCCTCCTGCTCGATCGACGGGCCCGTCCGGGCGACCGCTATTTCGCCCTGACGTTCCACGCCATTGCCGTGGACATATTCCTGTATGAGCCGTGCGATGGCGGCCTTCAGTGCGGGCTCGGCCGACTTGCGGGAGACGTGGCCTGGCGTTTCACATCCTTCGACATAAGAGCCGCTGACTTTCAGGGACGGACCTGGACCATCCCGGACGATCCCGAGCGCTACCTCGCCGAGACCTATGGACCCCGCTGGCGGACGCCGGATACGGGGTTTGCCTCGGTTCTCAGTTCGCCGGCGCTCTTCGAGGTCGATCCTTATGTCCGGGCCTATTATGCGCTGTCACGCGCACACACGTGCAGGCTGATGGGTGACCCGGCAAAGGCGCGCGCCCTATTGCGACAATCACCTGTCAACGCTGACCTTCCCGGCCAGCACGCGGCTTTCCTTCCCACGGACAATGACGCGAAGGACGCATGATCTGACCGCGCCCGACTACCTGTGAGAGAGGTTTCTAAGTCACGCCGCGCAAAGCGCGATCGGCGACCGTGGCGCTTTACTATCTATCTGTTTTGTATATAAATTTTAATATTCTCACTGTTGACTCTACTTTAGATAGGACGCATTTTCTACGTGTCGTCTGGCCAGCGACACAACCTCAAACCAAAAGGAGTCACAGTCATGAATACGCAGACAGACGACCATCTTGAAGACGAGGCGTTCGAGCCGATCGAACTGGGAACGGTGTCCGCGGAAACACGCGGAATCGGTCCTCTCGGCGACGAGTTCAACCAAGGCAGCCTCAACAGCCGCGAATAGGCCGGCAAAGCCGGGTGGGGACGTGATATTGCGTCCCCACTTTCGCCAAAAGGACAAAGCAGGTGCATCTTGCATCCCTTCAGCACCTTCCCACCTTGCAGCGCCAGTATTACCTCTGCTCCGGTGTACACCTCCGCAAATTCCCCACATCACACATTCTTCTCGACTGCGATGCGGACCGCTATTTCCGGTTCACCGGCCAGCAGTCCGCATGGCTTGCCGAAATCAATCAGGCCGACGATTGTTCACGCCTCTCCTCATCGGCTTCCCGATTTGCAAACCGTCTGCTCGAGATGAAGCTGATTACGTGCAATCCGGATGAGGGTAAGCACATACGCCTTCATGTCCGACCGCATCCACGCAGCGCGCTGTATGACATGGCACCAACGGTTATCGCGACCCATTTTCAGTGGCGTGCTATATCCGCGTTCCTGCATGCATGCGTATCGGCGGGTCATCTCAGACGCACAGCTGATCTCAAGCACACGCTTAACTGCGCAACCAAATGGAGGGCGATCTGCTCCCGCAGCCGCCCCGCTGAAGAGATACAGGACCTGACGCGGTACTTTCACAGCCTTACGCCCTTTGTCTTCAGCAGCCATGAAGTCTGCTTCTTCCGCAGTCTGGTTCTCCTGAGATTTCTCTCGCTGATGGGTGTCGGCGCCGATTGGGAATTTGGCGTAAGGCCACTCCCCTTCAGTGCGCACTGTTGGGTCGAACATGAGGGGATGGTTCTCAATGATCATCTCGATCACGTCTCCGAGTATCGAAAGATCATGTCTGTATAGGATGAGGCCAGACGATGCTTTCCTATTTTGCCATGATCTGGAGCCCGTCCGACCCCCTGGCGGAAGGAACGGCGTCAGAGATTCGCGCGCGCCTAACAAGAGACCGCGCCGCGCCAGCCGGCCGTTTTGCGGGGCGCGGCTTCGAGCTCTTTGATCTAACGCATGCCATTTATGACCGCAACATACTGGCCTTGCCCGTTACACCCGATCCTTTCGGAGGCGCCATATTCGGCGCTCTCTTTGACAAGGCCGGAAACCCGGTCTCGTCGCGAGACTTCGCGGCACGCGGTACGACCCTGTCGTCACGTATTTGCGGCTCCCGGGGCGATGTCCTGTTCAAGGACTATTGGGGCAGCTATGTGGGCTTTCTCGATTGTGGTGATCGCTTTGTGATTGTCAGGGACCCGACTGCCTCCCTGCCCTGCTTTCATACCGATCAACGCGGCGTCACACTCGTCTTCTCACATCTCCAGAATGTCACTTTCATCGACCGATCCGCCTTTTCCCTGAATCTCGGCTTCCTCTCGAAACTGCTGATCTATGACAAGATTCAGAATGGTGAGACGGGACTGAGAGAGGTTCGGGAATTGCTGGGCGGCGAGCGGTTGGAGATCACCGCAAGGGGCAAGAGAACCCATCTCGCGTGGGATCCGAGAGCCATCGCCGGAGACGTCTTCGCGCCGGACCAGGACGCTGCCGCGAGACATCTCCTGGACACCACTCGTATGGTCGTGAATGCCCAGTCTTCGCGGTTCGACACAGTGCATGTCAGTCTTTCCGGAGGGCTCGACTCGGCTATCGTGCTTGCCTGTCTCACCGGCGCGGCAGGTCGACGCGATGTTAGCGCACGCCATTATAGCCTCGAGTCCGGTGATCTGTCTGAGGAAAATTACGCAAGGTCCGCAGCGACTTTCGCGCACCTTCCGCTCGAAATCGTACGAATTAGTCCGTACAAGGCATTGCCTGACGTGACCGCTCACCCGGCGACAGCCCGACCCTATCGCTCCTTCATCGGCGACACGCCGCCGCTCACCGGCTGCTTTGAGCCCGGCGTCCGCGCGGCCCTCTTCACCGGTCAGGGCGGCGACCACCTTTTCCTGGAACGCAGGACACCGCTGGTGTTTGCCGATCATGTTCTGGCGCACGGTCTCACCTCTGGAGCCTTGTCTTCCCTGCTTCTCGCCGCAAGGCTCTCTCAGCAATCGATCTGGCACGTCCTGCTGGCCTGTCTGCCTGGCTTATTGACCGGACGCCGCGATAGCGTCATGGAATCGGCGATCCGTCATCGACAAGAGTCAGTTGCGGCCTCTGCTCACGGAAGGACAAGCCTGGACGGCGTCCTGCCGGAATGGGCCAGCGCCGCAAAGGGCTTGCCACCTGCCAAATTCCTGCAGGTCAGTTCTCTCCCGCACATGGTGCAGCTCGCAGATAGGGCGACGCTCCCTGACGGCTGGGCTGTCGTGCATCCCCTCATCTCCCAGCCGCTCATGGAGCTCTGCCTGCATCTGCCCGTATCGCTTCTCTTGGCAAACGGCGAGAGCCGCGGCCTCGCACGTCAGGCGTTCGACGGCGTGATACCGAACGCCATACGGCGCAGGATGACCAAAGGCAGCGCCTCGAGCTATTTCATGGAATTTCTCGAAGCCAATGCTGACCCACTCGTGGACGCCCTGCGATCGGGCGCGCTGATCGAACTTGGCCTCATGAACAGAGCGGATCTCGATACGATGACACGCCCTGATAATCTGGGCGTTCGCGGTCTGGGACGCAGCCTCCTCATCGCTTACACGATTGAAGCCTGGCTGCGGACCTGGACCGCGATTATCGGCACTCCGGGCAAGAGGGCGTAGCGCGACTGTCTGGCGCAACGTGATTGTCGCTGAGAAACTGGTCGAACCGCTCCCACATGTCCCTTATATTTGCCCGCCCGGATGGACCATGTCCCTCGCCCCAGTAGCGTACATAGCGTGCATCCTTTCCGGCCCGTAAGAGTGCACCATACATTTCATCAAACTGCGACATGGAGAACTCGTCCATGTCGGAATGCATTAGCAGGACAGGGATATCGATCCGGGGGGCGAGGAAGACGGGCGAATTCCGGTAGTAGATTTCCGGGTCCTCGAAGGGCGTGCGGCCAATGCCGAAATCGCTGCCGCTTGTTGCGTCATAGCGGCCAAAGGCTCCGAATGATCCGTAGAGATAGGAATAAACCCCCGCCGGTCCGAAATAATTACTGAACAGATCGGCCCAGCTATTGGCGGCGATGACTGCCTTGTACCGATCCGAATGGGCCGCGACGTAGAGTGCCGAGACCCCACCCTGGCTGAACCCGTAAAGCGCGATATGCTCAGGATCGGCAAACTTTTCCTTGAGGATGGCGTCGACGCCAGCCGCGATGACCTCATCCATCCCTGCGATCGGCCCCTCCTCTGTACGGATCAGCTCGCGTGGTGTCGTCAGCCTTGCATAGGCATAGCCTTTGCCTGCCCAGATGTAAGGCGAGTCTGGATCGGGATAGGCAAGCTTTGGTCCTGCTTTGAGGCAGCTCGGCCCTATGTCCGGATATATATCCACGATCAGGGGCGGCGGCGCCGCCGGATCGAACCCGGGGGGAAGGAGAATACAGCTTTCCACGCTCTGTTTCGGCAGCCTCCCTTCCGGATCCGTCACGTCATATGACACGATTTTCCAGTTGCCGAAATCGAGCCCTGCCATATGGGAATTGATGCGCATGACCTCTTTGGGAGGCTGCTGCGCACCTGAGCGCGCAAGGAACAGGTGCGATTGCGGCCCGTCCTCGGTCCGAAACAGGACGGTTCGGGCCCGAAGGCTTCCTGCAAGCGGTGCCGCCTCCCTGCCCGGCGCATCGACCAGGATGGGGGGGGCGGCCTGGGTTTCGCGAAGATCCAGCATGAGAATCCTGGCTGTTCCGGTGCCTGTCACTGCGAAAAGCGCGTCGTCGCGGAAATCCGGCCGGATGACACTGCTGCGCGTTGCAAATGTGCCAGGCGACAGCATCTGCAGGCGGCCCGCGAGGCGGGGACTCAGTCGCTGCATGCCGCCATCCCTGAAATAGCGATAGACGCCATCTGAAGCCATCAGCGTGACCTCGCCCTGACCTGAATGGACTGGAATGCCTGACACATCGGTCAGCGCCGCAGTCAGAGAGCTTGCGCGACCATCGGTTCCCAGCGTGTACCAGTCGGCGCGGCCGAGATGCGTCTCCATGAAATTGCGATAGGTGAAGCTGCCCGCCGGATCTGAATCAGCCTCCGCACGCCGCGCAAATACGGCCAGCCTGTCGCCGAGGAAGAGCGCACGCTCCGGCCTTTGCCGCCATCCGCGCTCGCGTTCCGAGACGAGATCGAGCCCCGGATGGTCGTAGCGGGTGACGGAACCCGACGCGATATCGATGACATGAAACCTGCCCTGCCTTGCATCCTTGCCGCGCTCCCATCCATAGGCGGCCAGGCGTTTCCCGTCCGGCGACCAGACGATCGTATAGGGCAGGAATTCAAGGTCTTCGCCCAGGTGGACTTCCCGCCTTGCCGCGAGATCGAACGCGGTGAGTGTGTAGCGACGCGGCTCGCTGTCCAGGAGTTGATCAGGATCGGACGGCCGGGGTTTCGACACGGACAGTGCGGCGAGCCATTTCCGGTCCGGCGATACGCGCAGGTCGGCATACAGGCCATCGGCCAGAACATCCGTCGTGCCCGTTGCGGCATTGGCAATGACCAGTTTACCTGCTTCGGGCTGGCCGGACTGGTCCTCTGCCGAAGTCCGCACTTCGACGGCCGTCGCCGCCTCCCCGCTCCAGGCATCCTGCCAGGCCCTGGCCAGGGCCTTGCCGGTGCGCGCCCGCACGCTTGTCGTGGCGGGAAGCTCGCCATCCGGAAGGGCCGCGAACACAAAGGCCGAGTCGCTGATCCAGACCGGATTATGCTCGCCAGAACGGCTGAAGGCAGGTGTTTGCGGGAATCGCCGGGCCGTCTCCCCTACCATGTCGTAGGCAAGGACCGACAGCGCGCCCGAATGGTATTGCATCAGGAGGAGATATTGGCCCGAGGACGAGAAGCCCTGGAGATAGGTGTGCGGTTCCGGATCGAGGCCCGGAAGCAGCTCCGGATCGCCCCCTCTCCGCATGTTGTAGCGCCAGATCTGGTGACCGCTCTTCTGGAAGGCATAGGTCCGGAAGCTGTAATCGGTGATCTCGTCATAGGGCCGGATCTTTTCGAACATCATCCATTTGCCCTGAGGATCGGCTTCAGCCGCCCCCAACCCTTCCATGTGAAGGAGATCTTCGAGACCAAACGCGCGCTGTTGCGCCTGGGCGGCCGGGAGACCGGCAATGACGACGCTGGTGATGACGAGCATGAGCGTACGCGTGAAACTGTTCAGCATGAGAGCAATCCGGATTTGGAATTCAGGGGATTTTGCATCAGCCCGTTGCGGGCGCGACAAGGTGCGATCTGGCAGGTCGGTCAGAATCGCTTGCGCAATTCCAGGGCGACGAACCGCCCAAGGGGAGACGCATTGGTCGGATCAAAGCCCGAGATCAGGAAGGTGCCACGTGACGGTGTCGACGGCGGGTCCCTGTCGAACAGGTTCGTAACGACAAGACTGGCAGCGGTGCCATCCAGCCATCCGGACCGGTCTTCAAACGCATAGGAGAACGAGGCATCAAGCGTGGTCCACGACCCGATACCGGCCGCCTCCTCTGTCGTATCTGTCTGGTAGCTGTCACTGTAATTGATGAAGAGCGTGCCGTTGAACCCGCCCCGGCGGATCCCGACATTGGCCCGGATTTTCAGATCGACCGGATTGTAGAGCGTATTGCTCGTCTCGACCTGCGGTGTGGTTGCCGCAGCCTGCTCGGTGAATTCCAGTATGTAATTTGCGTTCAGTCCCGTTGAAACCCGGCCGAATGCCGTTTCGGTACTGTAGGTGAGCTGGGCATCCAGCCCCCGCGTTTCCGTCGCGGCGATATTGCGCACGACATTGACCGCGTTGATGATGCCGATATTGTCGAGACTTGTCCCGGCATTTAGCCGCACGGGGTGGGCCAGGCTGGCCAGGATCGCGTTCAGTTCGTCCAGTGACGGATTGAAGATAATCGTGCCGACTGGAAACGCGCCGGGCGTATCAAAGGCGATGCCGGGCGCAGCATTGATGTTCACGTTTCCCGGCACGGGTGTGCTGCCGAGCCGGCCGTCAAAGGCAATGTCGTAATAATTGGCGGTCGCCGACCATGAATCGCTGCCACGGTCGCGCACATAGTCCAGTCCCGCGGTGAATGTCCGGGATTCTTCGGCGGCAAGATCGGCAGCTGTCCCGCCAAGGACCATATAGTCCACACCCGCCAGCGAGGCATCGGGCAACGGCAAGCCAAGCCGATCGAGAATAAGCTGATAGGGCGACACACTTCCCGTCCTGTCGAGCGCGCCGACCCTTCCAAGCGGAGGTGGCGCAAAGGACTCGCTGTAGGACGAGCGCAGGTTCACTCCTGCTGCAGGCGACCAGAGAAGACCGATCTTGGGGCTGAAACTGCTGCCGAAGTCGGAATAGTCGTCCAACCGACCGGAAAGGTTCAGTTCTATCCGTCTCGCAACTGGCAGCGCATTGCCTTCGCTAATGATCGGTACGAGGATCTCGCCATAGACCGCAGACACGTCACGTTCCGCGTCGCGATTAACGCCGCTGGACTGCGACTCATTCGTGAAGGATTCCTGCCTGAAATGCCCTCCCAGCGCGGCCTTGACCGTACCGCCCGGAAGACTGAACAGGTTGCCATTGAGCTGGACATCGAGCGACCAGAGGTCCGACTGGCTGTCTGTTTGGTCGATACTCGGGTCCTGCGTCAGGAAGAATGTCAGAATCTCTTCATTACGGATCTGGCTATAAGTCGCGTCGGCGGACGCAAACCAGCCAGACGCTAGCTCATAGTCGATCCCGAAACTCCCGGAGAGCGATTCCGACTCCGTGCTGTAGATCTGCGCGTAACCCGGCGCGGAGCTGAGAATGGAGTGGCTGACAACGTCCCGTTTTGAATACAGACCCGAACCGGAGAGTTCGAGGGCCGGGCCAACAGCCTGCCGCCCGGACACAACGGCGCTATGCCGGCTCTGCTGTGGCAGGAGATCGACTGCGCCCGTGTCCGGGACAGGTTCACCATCTGTCAGTAGCGGAAGGCCGATGTTCGGGCGGTCTGCGAGTGTCAGGTTGCCCCGGTCGAAATATTCATAAGTGCCGAGAATGTTGCCACTGCCCCAGGCTGTGCCGAGTGTCTGGCTGAGACGGTATTCCGCCATGTCGCCGTCGGTGACGGACCCATACCGGGCGCTGGTCTCGGCCCCTTCGAAATCATCCCGCAGGACAAAATTGATCACTCCCGCCACCGCATCTCCGCCATAGATCGAGGAGGCCCCATCGGTCAGGACATCGACCCGTTCAAGTGCGGACACCGGGATCAGGGAGAGGTCCACGAAGTCGCCGACCTTGGACGTCGGCGCCAGCCGGTTACCGTTCAGCAGGACGAGCGTGCCCCGCGATCCCAGGCCACGGAGATTGGCGCTGGTGCCGAACGTATTGTTCTGGCGGGAATTGATGTCATTGGGCAGACCGCCCGGCGCGAACTCGCTGGACCCGCCGCCGAAATTCTGCGGCAAGGTTCGGATGAACTGTTCTGTCGTGGTGACGCCGGACTCGAGAATCTCGTCCCGGCTGTAAATCTGCAGCGGCGAACTTTCCGGTGCTATGCCGCGCAGGCTTGTGCCCGTCACGGTGACAGTGTCGATCCTCAATGTACCGGGGGCCGTTTCGGCGCGGGATGGATCAGGCAGGGTCTCGACAGGCGCCTCCCCCCGTGCCGGATGCGCCGGGGGAACGGCTGGCTCAGGCGCGTCTTTTCTTTTCCGGATGATAACCGTTTGGCCCTGCCCTTTCACGGCTTCGAGCCCACTGCCCTGAAGAAGGCGATCCAGGGCGGCGCTCGGCGCGAAGGTCCCGTTCAGTCCTGGCGCGGCGCGCCCGGCAACAAGCGTCTCGGAAAACAGGATGGACGTGCCCGACTGGGCGCCGAACGCGCGTAGCGCGTCGCCGAGCAGGGGTGCATCGATATTGAACGCGACCTCCCCGCCCGGCGCTGGCGTGTCGGCATGGACCTCGGCCATGCCGACCGACAGAATGATGGTTGTTGCCGCAGCGCTGAACAGCCGCGTTTTGAATTTTGACGTATTGAACATGGACCCCTCCGGATTGCCTGACCCGCGCCAGGGTTCGCCCCGGACGCTCAGCCTGTTCAACGAGCGGGTGAGCGGATGTGGCAGTCCAGTTTTTATCCGTCCGGGGTAGTCCGCAATCAGATCACGTTGCGCCGGGCATCTGTTTATTATGTAATTATTACTCTCCGTTGATGGGACGCTTGAAAAGGAACATGCCGGTCTCGTGTCTCAGCGTTTAGCCACGCAACTCTGCTTCAAACAGAAGGGGGCTGGCCTCGTCTTCTAGTAAAGGTACTGCTCGAACACTGCACTCCCACGGCAACGTCTTCAGACGAATCCGGTCAGCAGCAAAACTTCCGCCAGCAGTATCTGACTCCTGTCGACGGCATGCATCACCCTGTTTGCAGACACAATTCTGGGCGCTGACGACACGGAAAATGTGGCCCACCTTACCGCGTATGTTCTTTAGAACGACCCGGCATCTGGCGTGAGACGCCCCGCCGACGCCGGATAATGGGGACTACCGGATTGTGCCTTTGAAAAAAGAGCTTCGCGCGCCAGGTAGCATAGATCCTTTGATTGTTCCCCAGAAATAGGTCTGAAATGAACGCGTTCAATGCTCTGGTTGCAAATGATCGGTCGGGAATCAGCGATGCTTATTTACACATCATGGCAATTCACCTATGTGGCCCTATGCGTCAGGTATGGGTACTTGTTCTTTGCATCATGTTTTCCGTCTCGGGTGCCCTCCTTCCGGTGGCGCACGCGGACGCTCACGTGCGCGCAGCTGACTCCCCGGGACAGGCAAACCACGATGATCGCGGCAGTGATCATGCCTTCGTGCCTGTTGATGCCCACGCAGGGGACAGTCCGTCCCATCAAGACCATATGACTGGAGAGAGCGAAAATCATTCCGCTGATCTGCACTTTGTTGGCTTGACACTACCTTCGCCAGCTCCAGCTCGTCAGTTTCCGCCATCGCAACTGGGGTCTCGTTTGTCGATTCTGAATTATCCGGCGCCACTATTGCCTCCAGATCCGGACCCCGACCGCATCTGACTTGGAACGTCGCTGGCTGCTCCCGAGCAGGTCGGCTTGTTGTTCTTTGTCAGGAGCTTAAACTCACATGTCATTCAAATATGCCGGCCTCGCGTTAGCGATGGCCTGGTCTGCGCCCCACGCGCAGGCTCAAATCAATCCGTGCAGCGCGGCAACGTCTGATCGTCAGACGCTGACACTACCCGAAGCCACCCAACTGGCCTTGGCGGCTGACCTCAGGTCCGATGCCGCAAAATCCGAGATCGCCACCGCGCGTACTGCAACAGCGATTGCTGCGCTGCGTCCTGCGGACACAGTCGCGCTCGATATTGAAGACTTTCCCGGGATTGGAATCGCGGGAGACATTGACAGCCTTCAGGTGACGGGACGGTTTTCCCGCGTCTGGGAACGCGGCGGTAAGCGCGAAGCCCGCCAAATGCTCGCCAAGCGCGGCGTGGGCGTTGCCGAAGCGTCTCTGGCTGCAGCCCGATATAGCGTCACAGAAGAAGTACAGACACTCTATGCGGAAGCAGCGGTCGCCCAGCAGCGGGTTGCACTCGCCTGCGAGCGTGTGAAAATATCGCTCGATCGCGAAGTCGCCGTCAAGAAGCGGGTTGATGCCGCCAGGGACCCGCTCCTCTCCGGTGCGCGCGCTACGTCTGACAGAATGCAGGCGGAAGCGGATGCGAGACGCTACGCAATACAGGCTGACAATTTCCTTGCGGCGCTCGGGGGCTATTGGGGAGCGCAAGGTGAATTTCTGACTGACCCCGACTTTCTGGAAGCCCGTACATCTCTCCGCAGTGTGGATCCGGGGTCCTTGCAGTCACCGGAAATCATTCGCCTTGAAGCCAGGCGTATGGAGGCAATCTCCCGAATTGAACTTGAGCGCAGCCAGGCCAAATCGGATGTGACCTGGAGCGTGGGCGTGAGGAAATACGGTATAGAGGATGACATCGCGGTTGTCGGCGGCGCCTCGATACCCCTCGGCACACACCTACGAAGCGCTGCAAGCGTCGCCCAGGCCCGCGCCGAGCAGCGTCGGATCGATATAGAAAGCCAGGCCCTTCGACAACAATTGTTACGTCGAGCCGTGCAGTATCAGCGCTCTGCTGCCAGCGCGCTCACTGAAATTGATACGATCGACGCGATGCTTCTGCCGGGTGCCAGTCGCGCGTTGGAGCTCGCGACCGAAGGATATGCGCGCGGCGCGCTGTCCTATCTCGACGTCATCGATGCGCAACGCACACTGACGGCGCTGCGCGAGGAACGCCTCTCTCACCTGCGAACCTATATTTTAAGCGAAGCAGCATTAGCCCGCCTGATGCCACTCAACGACACACCTGACGCTCGCGAGGAGACACAAGAATGAAATGTCAATTGCAATTTGTCTGCGCCGGCATAGCGGCAGCCACCCTGGTCGCCTGTGATGACCCCTCAAACGTGAATGCACCATTGTCCAACCATGGAAACAATGCCGAAGCCGCCGAAGATGGTTACACGCGCGGCCCACATGGCGGGCGACTGCTTGAGGATGGTCAATACGGACTCGAAGTTACGATTTTTGAAACAGGTGTCCCTCCACAGTATCGTATCTACCCGTTCCTGGACGGCCAGCCGCTCGACCCTTCAAAGGTGGATTTGACAATTCGCCTCCACCGCCTGGGCGGGATAACAGATACGTTCAGCTTCACGCCACGTCAGGACTATCTGATGGGAGATGGTGTCGTAACCGAGCCGCACTCCTTCGAAGTGGAGGTGGAAGCGCGAATTGCCAGCGCAATGCATAGCTGGTGGTTTGAATCCTTCGAGGGTCGCACCAGGATTGCCGACACTGTCTCGATCGAGGCAGGCGTGGAAGTTGCGTCAGCTGGACCTGCGACTATCCGCGACGCGCTGACATTGTCCGGAGAGGTGACGCTTGCGCCGTCGGCGACCTCCGAAGTCAGGGCGACATATCCGGGTCCCGTACGGGCCGTCAGCGCCGATGTCGGAGATAACGTCCGGCGCGGACAGACGATTGCGCGGATTGAATCCTCGAGCAGTCTGCAAGAATATACCGTCACCGCGCCACGTTCTGGCACAATTCTCGAACGCCGCACCAATCTCGGTGATGTTGCTGGCACTGAAGCATTGTTCGTGATTGCAGACTTTAGCCAAATGGAGGCCTACCTGCACGTCTTTCCCCGAGACGTTTCACGCGTGAAGACCGGACAGGATGTCCGTCTCGGCGTTGCTGGCGGCAAGTTGAGCGTCGACACGACGATCTCACGCTTCCTTCCAATGGCCGGGGCGAATTCGCAAACGCGTGTCGCCGTTGCGAAAATTCCCGCCGGATCCGGCCTTCAACCCGGGATGCGTCTCATGGCGGAGGTCATAACGGCCGAAACCGACGTCCCGCTCGCTGTGAGAGAAACCGGTCTGCAAAGTTTCCGGGACTTTACGGTTGTCTACGCCAAGGTCGACGAAACGTACGAGGTCAGAATGCTCGAGCTCGGGCGGCGGGATGGCGAATACGTTGAGGTGCTCGGCGGCCTGCGGCCCGGCGAAATCTATGTCACGGAAAATTCCTTCCTCATCAAGGCGGACATCGACAAGTCTGCCGCCAGCCACGATCACTAGGGGGGCTTGAACATGCTTGCTCACATTATCGAATTCTCGATCCGCCAGCGCTGGTTGGTGATGGCTGTTGTTTTGGGTCTTGCGGGTCTCGGAATCTGGAACTTCAATCGATTGCCGATCGATGCTGTGCCGGACATCACCAATGTCCAGGTCCAGATCAATACCGAGGCGCCCGGTTACTCACCCCTCGAAATGGAACAGCGCATCACGTTCCCGATAGAAACCGCGATCTCCGGCCTGCCGGGTCTCGATTATACGCGATCCGTGTCGCGCTACGGCCTCAGCCAGGTAACCGTAGTTTTTGACGATGGATCCGACATCTACCGCGCCCGCCAACTTGTCACGGAGCGCATTCAGTCGGTCCAGGGCGTGCTGCCCGCCGGGGTCACGCCCGAGCCTGGCCCGATTTCCACGGGTCTCGGCGAGATTTATATGTACATTCTGTCCGCAGAACCCGGAGCCCTGAAAGAGGACGGCACGCCGTGGAACGCAATGGACCTGCGCACGCTCAATGATTGGGTGGTCCTTCCTCAGTTGCGCAGGGTGGAGGGCGTCACCGAAGTCAATACGATTGGCGGCTTCAAAAAAGAAATTCACATTCTGCCTGACCCGGCTGCAATGGCAGGTTTCGGCATCTCCCTCGACGACATTTTGCAATCCGTTGAGCGCAATAATGCCAATTCTGGCGCAGGTTACATTGAGAAGAGCGGAGAACAGAACCTCATCCGCGTTCCAGGCCAGGCGACGAGCCTTGATGACCTGCGTGTGATTACGATCAAGGATACCGGAATCGTCAGTGTCCGGCTTGGTGATGTCGCGGAAATTCGTGAGGGCGAAGAACTGCGCACGGGCGCCGCAACCCAGAACGGCGAAGAAATTGTGCTTGGCACAGCCTTCATGTTGATCGGTGAAAACAGCCGGACTGTGTCGGTCGCCGTCGATGCCAAGGTGGATGCGGTCCGGCCCGGATTGCCCAATGGCGTTACGATCACACCGGTCTATAACCGAACGAACCTGGTGGACGCGACGATCAAGACTGTCGAGAAGAATCTGGCCGAAGGAGCGCTTCTCGTAATCGTCGTTCTCTTCCTCCTTTTGGGAAACATTCGCGCCGCGCTGCTCACGGCCGCCGTGATTCCCCTCGCGATGCTCATGACGGTTACCGGGATGGTGGAGAACAAGGTCTCAGGCAACCTGATGAGCCTGGGCGCACTTGATTTCGGCCTCATCGTCGATGGCGCTGTAATTATCGTCGAGAACTGCTTGCGCCGGTTCAGCGGGGCCCAGCATCAGCTTGGCCGTCCTTTGACTCGCGACGAGCGTTTTTCGCTTGCCGCCTCTGCGTCTAGCGAAGTTATCAAGCCGTCGATTTTCGGGATCATCATCATCACGGTCGTCTACCTGCCAATCTTTGCGCTGACCGGAATCGAAGGGAAGATGTTTCATCCCATGGCGTTCACCGTGGTCATTGCCCTGACCTCGGCATTGCTGCTCTCTCTGACCTTCGTGCCCGCGGCCGTAGCCTTGCTGGTCCGTGGCAAGGTCAGCGAAAAGGAAAGCTGGCTCATGCGCGGGGCCACATCGCTATATCGTCCGGCGTTGCGGTTCGCATTGCGGGCACGCTACGCCATCGTGATTGCAACGTTCGTGCTGGTCGGTTTCGCTGGCTGGGGGGCCACGAAACTTGGCTCGGAGTTTATCCCCAACCTTGATGAAGGCGATATCGCGCTCCACGCCCTTCGGATACCTGGCACCAGTCTCACCCAGGCAATCGAGATGCAGGAAATGCTGGAACGACGGATAACAGAGCTTCCTGAAGTCGAGCGCGTTTTCGCCAAGATCGGTACCCCGGAAATCGCGACTGATCCCGTGCCACCTAGCGTGGCAGATACATTCATTATTCTGAAAGCACGAAAGGACTGGCCTGAACCTCGCAAACCTAAGTCACAGCTGATTGCGGAACTACAGGCAGCCGTCGAGGAAATCCCGGGCAGCAAATATGAGATCACACAGCCGATCGAGATGCGCTTCAACGAGCTGATCTCCGGCGTCCGTGCCGATGTTGCCATCAAGATCTACGGTGACGATCTGGATACGCTCGCGGAACTCGCCAAATCCATTGAAGGTGTCGTCGCAAGCATACCCGGCTCGGCGGATGTGCAGTCCGAGCAGGTAACCGGATTACCCATACTGTCTATCCATCCCGACCGTGACGCACTGGCGCGCTACGGGCTTGATATTGAGGATGTACAACGCGTGGCCGGAATCGCACTCGGCGGAGAGGTCGCCGGTCAATTCTTTGAAGGGGACCGCCGGTTCGACATTGTTGTCCGGTTTCCGGAATACTTGCGGACCGATGTCCGCGCGATCGATCGCCTGCCTGTTCCCCTTCCGGAAAGCCGCAGTGGCGGGAATGGACTGATGTTCGTTCCATTGTCGGAAGTGGCACGTATCGAAATTGCTCCGGGACCCAACCAGATCAGCCGCGAAAATGGCAAACGCAAACTGACCGTAACGTCGAATGTCCGCGACCGCGATCTCGGCTCGTTCATTACAGATCTGCAGACGGAAATGGACGCCCGAACCGATCTTCCATCTGGCTACTGGATCGAATATGGCGGCACGTGGGAACAGCTTGTTTCGGCGAGCAGGCGTCTCATGATCGTTGTGCCCATCGCGCTCCTGACGATCTTCGGTCTGCTCCTGCTACTGTTTGGCACATTCAAGGATGCCGGAATCGTCTTTACCGGCGTCCCTCTGGCCTTGACCGGAGGCGTTGCGGCGCTCGCGCTGCGCGGACTGCCCCTATCGATCTCGGCAGGCGTCGGATTCATCGCCCTGTCCGGAATCGCGGTGCTGAATGGCGTTGTCATGCTCAGCTTCATCAAGCAGCGTCGTGAGGCGGGAGAGGCACTGGAGCCCGCGATCTTCGACGGTGCCCTGCAACGCCTGCGACCGGTCCTCATGACTGCGCTGGTGGCCAGCCTGGGCTTTGTCCCCATGGCCCTGAATATCGGTCTTGGAAGCGAAGTCCAGCGCCCGCTTGCGACCGTTGTAATCGGCGGAATCGTGTCAGCCACCTTGCTGACGCTGCTCGTCCTGCCTGCGCTTTACCGGATTGTGCATGATGGCAGACTGGCCCGAAATTCCGCATCCGCCAACAACCGGCCGGCGACAGTCGTATAAGGGCATTTCATGGAATCGTCGGATAAAACTGCATGCTGAGCATCCTTGCCAACCGAACCTATCGCCACCTCTTTGCCGCTCAGGTCATCGCCCTGATCGGAACCGGGCTTGCGACGGTTGCGCTTGGCTTGCTGGCCTTCGATCTTGCCGGGGCAAATGCAGGTGCCGTTTTGGGCACAGCCCTTGCCATCAAGATGGTCGCCTATATTGGAATTGCCCCTGTGGTCGGCGCGTTTGCAAACCATTTGCCTCGCAGGGCATTCCTCATCTCCATGGATATCCTGAGGGCAGGTGTTGCCCTCTGCCTGCCGTTCGTTGACCAGATCTGGCAGGTCTATGTCCTGATATTCGTCCTGCAATCAGCATCGGCGGCGTTCACGCCGACCTTCCAGGCAACGATCCCGGACGTCCTGCCAGACGAGAAGGACTATACACGCGCCTTGTCGCTTTCACGACTTGCCTACGATATGGAGAATCTGACCAGCCCCCTTCTGGCAGCGCTGCTTCTGACAGTCGTGAGTTTCCACGCCCTGTTCAGCGGGACAGCGATTGGATTCATGGCCTCCGCGCTCCTGGTCTTCACGACGTCTCTGCCGGCACATGGGTCTGTGTCATCTCAGGAAAGAGTTCTGTCCCGCATGACGCGCGGCATACGAAACTATCTCGGCACCCCGCGTCTACGCGGCATGTTGGCCGTCACGCTGTCGGCGGCCGCCGCCAGCGCCATGGTGATCGTCAATACCGTTGTCATCGTCCAGGACGGATTGGGGCTCGATCAGCAAGTCTACGCCATCACACTCGTCGCCTATGGTACCGGGTCGATGCTTGTCGCATTGTTGCTGCCGAGGCTCCTTGACCGGGTCAGTGACCGGACGGTCATGATTTCGGCGGCCGCCCTGCTTACCGCAGCCCTGTCGGTCCTAACGTTCGCCGCCTTTGCATTGCCCGGTGGCTTGCGCTGGCCACTCATACTAACTGGCTGGCTTGTGCTCGGCGCAGCCTATTCCCTGGCGATAACGCCCGGCGGGCGTCTGCTCCGCCGGTCTTCGGTATCCGACAATCGCCCTGCCCTGTTCGCCGCGCACTTTGCCCTCAGCCACGCTTGCTGGCTGATTGCCTACCCAGTCGCAGGGTGGGTTGGCAGCCGGTTCGGTCAACCCTTCGCGCTCGCAGCGTCCGCAGGTCTTGCCGGCGCCGGTCTGCTACTCGCTCTGCGATACTGGCCGGCGATCGCAGACGACAGGGTGGCCCACGCGCATCCCGACTTGCCGCCGGATCACCCCCATGTGCGCGAGGGGCACAAGATCGGAGAACCGGCACATGACTTTGTGCTGGATGATCTGCATCTGCGATGGCCGAAACCACGACCGTGATGAAGTAAGATGTTGAAAGGAACGAACATGATAAACGTCTCCGCAAAGCCACATGGCTGCGCCGGCGGAAAATACCCGGCGCAATGCACCCCGCGGATGCTTGCCCTGCTCAGCGCTCTGTTTGGTTTTGGTGGCTGCACATCTGCCAACAACATTCTCAAGCCGGCGAATGCCGAACGAACCGCAATCATAGAACAGGCTTGCGGGCCCTATCCGGTCTCCGGCCTCAAAAGCGGCGAGTCTCCCCGTAATATCCTGTATCGGACCTGCAGGCGCTCGACCATTCAGACAATCGACGCAAAGCCAGGAACCGCAAATGACTCGTAACCTCCAAGTCATCAATCCAGGCCGCTTTTCAAGAACATCCCTCTTTCGGATCGCTGCGGTTATGCTGGTCTCGTCGCTCCTCATTGGTGACGCATTCGCGCATGCGGTCGCAGAGGGTGACAAGGGATACATACAAGAGATCACAGGTGTGAATCTGGTCGCGTTTCTCTATCTAGGCGCCAAGCACATGATGACAGGTTATGACCACGTCCTCTTTCTCCTCGGTGTCATCTTCTTTCTCTACAGGGTGAAGGATATTGGCATTTATGTCAGCCTGTTCGCCGTTGGCCACTCAACGACAATGCTGGCAGGTGTGTACTTCAATATCGGCATCAACAGCTACCTCATCGACGCCATCATTGGATTGTCGATTGTGTACAAGGCGCTCGACAATATGGGTGCCTATCAGCGCTGGTTCGGAATTCAGCCAAACACCAAGGCGGCAACTCTGATATTCGGCTTTTGCCACGGACTCGGACTATCGTCCAAGATACTTGATTACCGGATTTCTCCTGATGGTCTTTTGCCCAACCTGCTGGCCTTCAATGTCGGGGTTGAACTGGGGCAGCTCCTGGCGCTCGGCGCGATCCTGATCGTGATGGGATTCTGGCGGCGCACACCCAGTTTTCTCAAACATGCCTATACCGCGAACATGGTGGTGATGGCCGCTGGCTTCCTGCTTATCGGCTACCAACTCACCGGCTACTTCGTCTCATAAGAGGATCCAGATATGTACAACACAGATATGCCCACGCGTGCCGAACTTCCCAGCAGTGCCCGGCTTTTGCGCTCTACCCTGATCGCTGTGACCACCGCTGTCGCTCTGCTCGCTACCGTCATCCTTCCCGCAGAATATGCCGTTGACCCTACCGGGATAGGGGGGATATTGGGTCTTACGCAGATGGGAGAAATCAAACAGCAGCTCGCCGACGAGGCAACAGCGGATTTGGTTGTCGAAGCACCCGAACAGGAGCTTGCGGCGCAGCTGGGCGAGATCGTTCCGGACAGTGCGACCCAGGTCACAAGTCCCGACTGTTCGGATTCCGCACTCGCTTCGGTGACCGACGCTGAAAATACAACCTGGCGTGACGAAGTCAGTCTTACGCTCGGGCCAGGGGAATCGGCAGAAATCAAACTGGTGATGAAAAAGGACGATACAGCCAGTTACGAATGGGCCGTCGATCAGGGAAACCTGAACTCAGACCTCCATACCGATGGTACGGACGGCAATACAGTCAGCTATCGACAGGGGCGCGCTGAAACCAGCGACACAGGCGAGCTGACCGCTGTCTTCGATGGGGCGCATGGTTGGTACTGGCGCAACCGGAGTGATCTGTCTGTAACCGTAACGCTGCGGGCCCGGGGTGCATACAGCGAATTGAAGAGGATGCTTTGAGAGCAAGTTCGTTCCAGGTGCCAACCGATACCAATCGATTGTCAATCCATGGCCCCTCCCCCAAGCAACCAATCGCGTAGCAGAACATGCTCTACAGTCCTCTGTGAGCCTTGTCCCTAATAGCCAGAATGGCCTGCCCTTCGAGGTGGTCCACGCGCCATCCGGCGCGAAGGTTTCGTTCAGGCCCGGCGCGGCGCGCCCGGCAACCAGCGCCTCGGAACACAGGATGGACGTGCTTGACGGAGCGCCGAACTCGCTGCGCGCCGCCTGACATGCCTGCACCATTGATGAACGCACCCTCCGGCGTTTCGCCCTGGACACTGCGCATCCTGAAACACCAGGATGATGGATGCTGGCGCCGCGCTGAACAGCCGCGTTTTGAATAATTTATTGTTGAACATGGCCCCTTCCGGATTGCCTGACCCGCGTCAGGGGTTCGCCCCGGACGCTCAGACTGTTCATCGAGTGGGTGAGAGGATGTGGCAGTGCTTTGTTTGCTCGTTCCGGCCCACCCTGGCCATGCCGGCCTGTCCAGCGCGTTTGGCAGGGGAAGCGAGGGCCAGAGGCATCGCTGCGAGACGGAATGTCTGCGCTTGTGATCCGGACACGTATTAGCGTCTTGACGCCGATCTCGCGACTCGCGCACGCCGCGGACATTGAACGCTCAAATTGCACCCAAATGCTTAACAAGGCGGACACCCTGACTGCCTATGCATGTCGGGGCGGAATCCAAACCATAAACGAAACACTTTCTGAAATGCACACACGTTTTCGAGACACTTTGCGGACAAAATCCCTGCGATTTTGGGTGACCCTGGGGATGCTTTTCGCCCTCGCACCGATCGCGCTCTCAGCCGGTGGCGGGTACGTCTTGTTGAATCACGGCGTGATCGCTCCCTTCCAGGACGTGGCCGAGCGCCAGAGAGACCAAATTGCTCCGGCCCAGAATTTGCGCCTGCTCATCTGGGACAGCCTGATCCCTGTCGATGAATACCTGCAGGACAGCGACCCGGTGCATACGGACACCTATCGCAATATCCGCGGACAGGTCGAAGTGGCATTTTCCGAGCTCATTTCGGCATTGGACGGCACGCCTCAAGCCCGCGGGCTCGTCGAGCGCGCCAGGGACAACTGGACGGTCGCAGACCAGCATGCGACCGAATTGCTGTCAGTGGTCGGATTGCCGGGAGATAGGCATGTCATCGAAACACAACAGCGTTTCCATGGCAGCGTCGTCACCACGACCGACCTGCTGGCCGCGACATATACCCAGATCAGCCAGGCCATCATGGACGATCATGATATGGCCAATCGCTCCTATGAGAGATCGATGTGGCTGGCGGGCATCGCAGGCGGCCTGTCGCTCCTGTCGATTGCTTTCGGCGTCGTGATGATAGGCCGGGTCCTGTCGCAAAGCGTCGATCGTCTGGTCGATGGCGCGATCCGTTTTGCAGATGGCGACCGCCTGCACCGGATAAATGTCAACGTTCCGCCTGAACTCCACCGCGTCGCTGTCGAATTCAATCTCATGATCGGGCGCATACAGGCGTCCGAGGAAGCCCTTGCCGAACTGGCCCTTCAGGACAGTCTGACCGGACTTGCAAACCGGCGTGCCTTTGATGGCGCGCTGGATGACATGTGGTCCCGGCATCAGCGATTTGGCGAGCCCGGAGCGCTTCTCGCGATCGACCTGGATCATTTCAAGCAGGTCAATGACACATATGGGCATGCCGCTGGCGACGAGGTCTTGCGCTCAGTGGCCAGTGTGATGAGGCACTGCCTGCGTCCCTCCGACAAGGTCTTCCGCGTCGGCGGGGAAGAGTTCAGTGTTCTCTTGCCCAGGACGGGTCTTTCCCAGGCGCACGAAACCGCCGAACGGCTGCGGCGCGCCATCGGGGCAAAAGCGGTCCAGTCAAATGGGAATATCATTACTCCGACGGCCAGTATCGGCCTGGCAGTGATGTCATCTGATGTCGACCAGAGCGCATTCGTCGCGCGGGCAGATACCGCCTTGTACGAGGCCAAGAGATCGGGCCGGAACCGGCTTGTCATCAATCACGGCAAGGGCATTGCCCTCGCCGTATAGGGCTCACTTGCCGATGCAGGGCCAGGTGCATAGCGTTGCCGATGCAGCGCTTGCGCCCGGCTTCGCAACTCGGTCAGCGCGCCCCGCGCATGTGATCCGGCCAAATATCATTCGATTTGGGTGCATCAGGCATCCTGACCCGCAGGTTCTACCGAGTCGGCAGACGAGGACTGCAGGGATGTTTCCCTAAGCCGCGCTGGCGACCAGTTTTGCGAGCTTTGCGGCAAAGAATCTTGCGCTCCAGAGATCGAGCGATTTCAGCTCATCCGGACGCAGGAAGCGGCGGACATCGGTTCGCGCGACCTCCCAGTCCACCTTGTCAATCCGGTCTCCGAGCGCACGGGTCAGCCAGGCTGTGTCGACCTTCAGGTCCGTCTGGCCACGCCAGGGGCCGAACTGGATGAGCGCGGCCTGAAGGTGCGCCAGGTTCGGGAACACGCCCCTGGCCACATACCAGGAGAAATCATACCAGTCCCGGCCTTTCAGGTATTCCCGGCAGAGCAGCGCATGGATCTTCAGGGCAAAGTTCGACGCGAGGTCCTGGTGGCGCACTTCATGGTCTGCCGGAAAATCAAGGAACGTCCAGGTATCAGTGGAGAAGGCCGGGGGCTCGACATCGATCTCGAGCTTGATCCTGATTTTCTGGTCAGGCTGGCGGTCTGAGAATGCCAGGTCAAGTTGGCCGGCGATCGATGTGTCCTTGATCAGCGCAGCACGAATACGCTTGTCCATGTCCCCCTTCGGTTTCGCCTCGGGGCGAATACCGAACGCGGCAAACGTGTCCATCAAGGCGCCCAGATAAGGGGTCCAGTTGAATGTCCGGTCCGGTGCCAGGAGCATGAAGTCAAGATCCTCGGAAAACCGTGGCAATCCATGGAGGATGCGCAGGCTCGTGCCGCCCTGGAACACGGCGACATCGAAAAAATCCGCCTTCCAGAGCGCATAGAGGGCGATCTCCTGCATGATCTCCTTTGTTGCATTCTCCTCTTCCAGGCGGTTCTTCGCACCATAGGATCGCAGCTTCTCCTGAATGAGATCAATCATCGGTGCCTTTCCCGGACAGGCTGCCCGATTGTCTGAGACCCATCACGGCCTGTTCCAATGCGCTCAGGAACAGTCGCACCTGCCTGTGCTTGTAGACATCGCGAAGCGCATCAAAATCACTGCGCTGCAGCGCCGTCAGCCGGGACCGCTCGATCCGAAGGCCCTGCTCGATCCAGTCAAGACCGGCCCAGTTCGCTTTTCGCAAGGCTACCAGGTCCATGAGGGCACGCAGCGGCTGGGCCACCAGGGCGACAGACTTGCCCATCCCGATCCGGTCGACCGAGACGAGAAACTGGTAGGGCGCAATCGCCAGTGGGTGGAAGCTGAAATGGCCAAACCTCTCCGTGTCCCGGGTCAGCGTCTTGCGGCCCGTGTTCACGCTCGCGGTCGTGTAGACCGCTTCCGGAATCCAGCCATGATAGGACAGGGCCGTCTCGAACGAGACATAGCTGCCGGGCACCAATGCCTGGGCGACGGCAAAGGGGTGCGGCGCGCTTTGCGTGTCTGGTCCGCCCAGCGCATACAGCCCGCGTTTGATACGGGTCAGCGATCCATCCTTGAGCGCGCGGTTCACGAGGCCATACCGACGCGCGTCTCCACCATCGACAAGGCGCGCCAATTGCCTGTCCGTGAACAGGCGGTGCGCATAGCCGGCATCTTTCAGGGTCTGGACGAGCTTGCTCATGAAATTCTCAATACTTGCAAAAAGTGAAAGTTTCAAGAATTTTTGAGATCATTTAGCGAAGCCGGGTGGCTGAGAGCCGAAGGAGCCGGGCAGAATAAATACGTCAGGGCCTGGAGCAACGGGTGGGCACAAGCGTGATGTATTGGCCCGACCGCGCGGTGCCGACGGGCAGGAAGAGTGCGATATTGGCGACAAATTCCTCCGGCGCACCTGCCCGGAACGTCCCGCTCGGCGGCGAGATCGGGATCAGGCACCCTGATCTTGGGGGTTGAGCAGCGGTTCAGCGCATTTTTAAAGAAACAATTCCGATCAACTCTTCTTGCCCTGTCGCATCGACAGCCCGAAGAGGAGCGACAGCAAATATCGGCTCCAGATTGTTAGCAATATGCTCTCTTTAGACAAGACCATACTCACACACAATATGCATGAATTTTTAATGATATTACTTGCATTTAAGGAGGGCGGTCACCTATATGGACACAGATGGAGGCAAACATGACGGCCACGGCAGAACTGAAAAAGCAGCTCCGTCCGGGACAGGTGTACCGGCGCAAGGATCTTGCGCGCTGGTCCAATGCCATCGACCGGCATCTCCGCCTGTTGCTGGACGAGGGCAGGCTCGAAAAGGTCGGTCCGGGACTCTACATGGCGCCGCGCAAGACCCGTTTCGGCTCAGCACCCGCCAGTCCGGAAAAGCTGGTGGAGACATTCCTGGGAGATGACCGGTTTCTCATGGTCTCACCGAACGCGTATAACAGTCTCGGCCTGGGCACGACGCAGCTCTACAACGAACCCGTGGTTTACAACCGCAAACGCCACGGACACTTCAAACTGGACGGACGTCCCTATGACTTCCGGATGCGCGCATCTGTGCCGTCCAGCCTGAACGTGGAATTTCTCCTGGTCGACCTCCTGCACAATCTGGGCCGATTGGCGGAGGACAAGGCGGCGGTTTTGCCGAAAGCGCTGTCGCGCGCCCGCAGCATGGACCGGACCCGGCTTGCACGCGCCGTGAAGGATTTCGGGTCAGCACGCGCTGCGCGTCTTCTTGAACCGGTTCTTGCAGACGACATGGCAGCGTCGGACTGATGCTGCTGCATGAACTCCCGGATTTTCCGGACCTGATCGCGGTCGCCGCGAGACAGGAACAGGTCGATCCCGGTCTTGTCGAAAAAGACTACTGGATCATGCATGGCCTATGGGGCCTGCAGCAACTCGGCTTCACCTTCGAACTGAAGGGCGGCACGTCCCTGTCCAAAGGCTACGGACTGATTGACCGGTTCTCGGAAGACATCGACATCCTCATCCACCCGGAGACCGACCTCAAATATGGACCGAACCATGGAAAGCCGGCCCATGCCGCGGCGCGCCTTGCCTTTTTCGACGACTTGGCCACGCGGATCAGGATTGCGGGCTTTGCCGCGGTCGAGCGTGACACCGGGTTTGACGACTTGCCGCAATATCGGGGTGCGGGCATCCGCCTCCTATATGAGCCAATCCATCCGCTGCCGGACGGATTGAAAGAAGGCATATTGCTCGAAGCCGGCTTCGACCAGGTGGCGCCGAACCGGCCTTGCGCGATCTCATCCTGGGCCTATGATCTTGCCGCAGCGAGCGGGATCGGAGGCCTCATCGACAACCGCGCGATCGACGTGCCCTGTTACGAGCCGGGCTATACATTTGTCGAAAAGCTCCAGACGATTTCGACCAAGTACCGCCTGCATCAGGAAAACGGAGACATGCCGGTGAATTTCATGCGGCACTATTACGATGTCTATTGCCTTCTTGGCGACAATTCGGTCCAGGAATTCATCGGCACAGAGGCGTATCTGGAACACAAGGCCAAACGCTTTCGGCAAGATGATGAAGCAGACCTCACCAGGAATGAAGCCTTCCTCCTCAGCGATGCCGAAACGCGAAAGAATTATGCAGCTGCCTATGCCGGAACGCGCGCACTTTACTACCGGGACCAGGTCGCTTTCGATGCAATACTTGAACGCATTACCGGGTTTGCCCCAAGGCTTTGATAAGCTGGAACCCTAACACCGGACGCCCCATAAGCGCCAGCCCATTCCATCCTGGCTTCTTGGCGTTGGAATAGACGACCACAAAGAGACTTGAACGCCAATATGCGTCAGGTTGTAATTAGCTGTGGAACCCGGTTAAGCGTTCACTTCCAGAATTGGACATTTCGGAAGATGCGTGATGCGTTGAGCGCAATAAGCTAAAACTTGTACGTCCTGATAAGCTAAGCTTTGCACACGACACGCAGTTGAGAAATGAACCGGCATGACTACCGCGCCGGAAAAACTTGCCGGGCCGCTTGAAGCCGTGGAAGCACTCCAGGCGGATGGTGCAATCGCCATGTAATCAGCCGACCTGATCCGGTCACATCACGAACGGCTGCTCGGCACCGGATTTCTTGAGGAAGTGATGCTGGCTGCGGCCGGCTTGCCGTGGATGATTCTCTGCCACCGGAGCCCCTCTGCCTGTCCGACTGCCATGCCGTCGGACCAGGTCAGGGCGCGGATGCTTTGTCCGGTACAAGCGTGATCTGATGGTCAGACTGCTCGACGCGGATTGGCAGGAAAAGGGCAATATTCGCGACGAATGCCTCTGGTTCTCCTGTTGGAAATGTCCCGCTCAGGCGCTCGGCTGCGAGACCGGGATCAGGGACCCTGATCTTGGTGGTTGAGTAACGGTTCAGTTCGGTTACCGCGTCGGCCAGGGTCACATTGTCAAACTGCACGATCCCGCTGCGCCATTGCAGCGCCGCGCCGGGTTCGACCCTGGACACGGTCTGGCTGCCATCATTTGCAATCTCGAGCCGGTCCCCGGGCGCCAGCACCCTGCCCCCCGGATCGGCGGGATGTGTTGTCTTGCCGAAGCCGAACAGGCCTTTCTGGTCTGGCGACGCCGAAACCACGACCGAGCCTTCAAGCAAGGTGACGGCAACACCGGTTGGCTGCGCATAGATCTCGAATTCGGTCCCGAGCGCGCGCGTGCGGCTGCCGCCCGCCGCGACGATGAAAGGTGCCTTGGCCTTTTCGACCTCGAACAGGGCCTGCCCGCGTGACAAGCTGACATGGCGTTCGCGGCTCGTATACGCTACGTCCAGCGCCGTGTCCGTGTTGAGCGTAATCACGGTTCCGTCCGCGAGCGTGACGCTGCGCTGCTCACCCACGGCGGTGGCATAATAGGTCAGGGGCGCCGGACTGCCGCCAGTATTGGCGAGTGCGAAGACTGTGGCGGCGAGGGCCAGGACAGCCGCGAGGCCTGTCAGCCAGGCTGCGGTGCGCAGCCTTGTCCGCCGGGCGGGTTCGGGTAACGCCGCTCCCCTGCCCGCGCGCAGTCCCCGGTCTACGATCGCGAGGCTGGCTTCGATCTGGCGATAGGCGGCTTCATTGTCAGGGTCACGCTCCCAGGCCCGGAACGCGTCCCAGGTCTCCAGGTCCACATCCGGGTCCTGCAGCTCGCTATACCAGCGCGCCGCAGCATCCAGCCGGCCCGTCTCCTCGTCATTGTCATTCATCACGTGCGTATCACTCAGCCTTGTCGCGACGCGGGGCGCCCGATCGCGAGAGGGCTTTCGCGACCGCCGCCAGTGCTTCTCCTATATCACTCCGCACGGTTCTTGGCGACACGGCGAGGCGCCTGGCGACCTGGTCATGGGTCAGGCCCTCCAGCCGGTGCAGCATCAGGGCTTCGCGCTGGCGGGGCTTCAGGGCATCAATCGCTGTTTGCGCGATTGCCAGCAATTGCGCATCCATGACCTGTTGTTCAGGGGTCGCTGTCCGGTGGCAGGCCAGCCTGTCACCCATCTCGCTGATCTCGGCATCCATGCGCCGGCTCCTTGCATAGCCCGATTTGAGATAGTCGCGCGTGAGGTTGCGCAGGATCGTGAACAATAGCGGGCGCAGCTCTTCCACGGGCTTGTCGGAATAGGCGCGGGCCGCGGAGATGAAGGCTTCCTGGACCAGGTCTTCGGCGTCTTCGGCATTGCCGATGCGGGACCGGCTGAAGCGGAGGAGTTCGGGGTGGTGGAGGTGGTAGAGGTGATGGAGGGTGGTTGGGGTGACACGAGGTTCATCGCCTGCGGCGCGGCTCGATCGTGCGTGATCGGGGACGGAAACGCGTGGGGTTCCTGCCGCAATGGTGGCCATGCCGGGATGGCGCAGTGTCTCTGCGCGCTGAAAACCGGGGTTTTGTTTTCGATCCTGCATAAGTTCGTTTCTTGCGGGCCGTGGTTGGTATTCGACCCTCGTTGCATGTTTCCCGCGCCGCGAAGTCATCAAAAAATTCAATTCCGAGTATACTCCGTGGCCATATACTCTGCAATTCATTTCAGTCTCGAAGATGGACATTCGAGAAAATTTCGCGATAAATTTGAAAAATTTCAGACGCGCCGCGGGACTGTCGCAGGAAGAGTTGGCGCATCTTGCTGACATCGACCGCACTTACGTTAGCCTGCTGGAGCGCCGCAGTTATAGCGCGACGATTGACGTGATTGCCAAGCTTGCTGAAGCCTTGAGTATTGAACCGTGTTTGCTTCTCAAGCCTCCATCAAAAAGTTCAAAATGACGTCGAAGTACAAAGCTTGGCAGGCCCCCTACATTCACGGTTCAACTGAGTGGCAATCTCCAAAATCTGGTAGGTGTCTAATACCGAGTTCGGCCATTTGCGGGAGATCATACTTTGGCTGCTCGATCCCGAAAGCATGCGTAATCGGTCTGACGGTTCACAACGTCGGCTTTCCAGTAAGATGCAGGCTTAGCATGCAACAGAATGGGAGAGGAACATGGATTACTTTGTTGGATTGGACGTTGGACTAAGGTCATTGGCACTCTGCATTGTCGATAGCGATGGCAACATCGTTTTTGAAAGGGCTCTTGGATGCGATGCGGATGAAGTCACCCAGTGTCTTGAACGGTTCGATGGCTCGATAAGACGCGTCGGATTTGAAGCCGGCACGATGAGTCAGCATCTATTCCACTCGCTGACGGCGAACGGTTTCGACGTTGTCTGCATGGAAGCCCGACATGTCGCAGCAGCACTATCGGCGATGCGTAACAAGACAGACAAAAATGATGCACGAGGGATCGCACAGCTTGTTCGCTCCGGATGGTTTCGAACGGTCCACATCAAGGGTCGCGATAGCCACTATACCCGCGCGCTCCTGACCTGCCGCAAGGCCGTCCTCAAGAAGTGCATGGATCTCGAGCTGGAGGTTCGAGGGCTGCTCAAGGTATTTGGCATTCGCCTGCCTGCGCCGCTTGGACATCATCGTTTCGATAGTGTGGTGCGCCCGATCATCGAAGCAGATGAAGGGCTAGCGCATGTCTTTCTGCCACTACTGGAGGCGCGAAACACGCTCCTCGATACATATCATGAGCTGGACAAGCGGGTGAAAGAGAAGGCCCGCCGCGACCCGGTATGCGAGCTGCTGATGTCTACGCCAGGTGTGGGGGCTGTCACGGCCCTTCACTTCAAGGCGGCCGTTGAGGATCCAACCCGTTTTAAATCATCTCGCACAGTCGGGGCGCACTTTGGGCTAACACCCAGGCGCTTTCAATCAGGTGAGGTGGACAATCCGGGGCGCATATCGCGCGCCGGTGATGCGGATGTGCGCGCGTGTCTCTACTCTGCTGCCAACTCCCTGCTCACCCGCACGAAGGGGACATCTGATCTGAAGAGCTGGGGCATGCGCCTCATGCGTAAGCGGGGTCGGAAACGTGCAACGGTTGCGGTCGCCCGCAAGCTTGCCATCATCCTACACCGTATGTGGGCAGACAACACTGAGTTCCGCTGGAACGAGCCGGAGGTCGCTGTATGAGAAACTGACCTAAAAGCCCGTTCCGGCGGGATCGTCCTCACTTGGACGAGGTTCGTGGATGAAGCCGATTATGTCTCCTGTGCTCCGTACGAAGCACGCCCGAAAGCAAGGCTCTCCACTCGCCAATCCGAAACATGCATGCAGCGGCCAAACGATCAAGCCGACTGCGAAGAGAAGCGTGACCCAAGTGGGATGATCACAACCGGACAGACGGAAAATCTGGAGCTTGACGCTGACGACCGATTAGAGAAGCGGACATAGAACGGACGTACGCCACAGTTTTTTGAGGACGTCGTTCAGTGTTTCGAATGATGCTTTCGCTTGCACTAAGGGTGGCTTCAGTTTTCGGACGAGAATCAGATAAGTTTGGAGAATGTCTAAAAGCCCAGTTCCTTTGCTCCGAACCTTCTCTTCTGCACCGGAAACAGAAAGTGACGAATACCGTCACCGCGCAGAAACGCTTTTGGGCGGAAGTACCCGACAGGAATGGCAACAGCTTGAACGAGAGTACCGTGTGGTCCTCCTAGCTGAGGCGGGCGCTGGAAAGACATTTGAAATGGAAGCACGCGCTAACGCTCTGCGTGAATCCGGTCACGCTGCTTTCTTTATCCGCATAGAAGATATTGATGCTGACTTCGAGAATGCTTTTGAAGTTGGAACAAGAGATAATTTTGCAGAGTGGCTGTCTTCTACTCACGAGGGATGGTTCTTCCTCGATTCAATCGATGAGTCGCGGCTCGACAATCCAAGAACGTTTGAGAAGGCTATCAAGCGATTTGGAAGCCGAATTCGTCAGGCGCTTCAGCGGACCCACATTGTTGTGTCCAGTCGCCCCTACGCGTGGCGAGATGTTTCTGATCGCCGCCTAATTCGAAAGTGGTTACCCTACACTTCGCCAAGAGAGGCTGCTGACGACGACTCCGATGACCGTGCGCTGAGTGTTTATCTCCTTAATCCACTCACCGAGACCGATATCAAGCAGTTTGCCAACTCTCGCGAAACGCCAAATGTTGATCGGCTCATTGATGAACTCAGGCGCACCAATCTTGCCCCGCTGGCCGCGCGCCCATTCGATCTAGAGGGCATTCTATCGAAATGGACTTCTGACGGAATTCTCGGCGGGCGATTGGAGCTGCTTGATCACAACATCAGACTAAGACTTGGCGAGATCGACCCTGACCGGCGTCAACGGCAACCCCTGAACTTGGAGAAGGCCGCCCAGGGGGCAAGGCGGCTAGCAGCCGCTACATTGCTGACGGGAGAAAGCGGCTTCAGGGTGCCAGATGGTTCCGGCAATGAAAACGGCATTGATGCCGAGGCGGTCTTAAATGATTGGGATCCAGAAGAGATCAACACCCTTCTGCATCGCGGGATTTTCAACGATACCATATATGGGATGGTTCGGTTTCGTCATCGCGAAGTTCGAGAACTCCTCGCGGCTCAGTGGTTCCGCGACTTTTTAGAGAAGGGTTCGTCCCGACGTTCCATCGAAGCGCTATTCTTCCGAAAGAAGTTCGGTCAGACTGTTATCACTCCAAGACTGCGCCCGATCCTGCCCTGGCTCATCCTGTTCGATGATGAGATACGTCGAAAAGCAGTTGCCCTCGCACCAGAAATTGCCGTTGAAGGCGGTGATGCCGCTCATCTGCCATACACCGAACGTGTAGCGTTGCTTGAGTACCTTACAGAGCGGATCGCGGAAGACTTCGATGATCGCTCCGCGCGCGACAATGATTCGATTGCACGCATCGCTCAACAGGACTTGAGCGATACGACGAAGTCGCTCATCGAGCGGTTTCAGGCAAACGATGATGCAATATTCTTTCTTGCACGGCTCGTCTGGAAGGCGAATATGCCGGACTGCGTCTCCATTTTGACGAATATCGCACTTGATGGAGATCGAGGCGTTTATGCGAGGATTGCATCCGTTCGCGCGATCATGGCGTGCGGAGCTTCCGACAGCAATGCTGCGCTTTGGAAACACTTCTCAGTTTCGGAAGACCCTCTACCACGGCGTATCCTCGATGAACTCATCGACAACGCCGACACGAGCGTTGAAACCGTTGCTTTTCTGCTCGCGTCGCTGGAGAGGTTGGAGCCGTATGAGCGTTTTGAAGCCACAGGCCTCTCTCAATCGCTGCACGACTTCATCGATCGACTGATCATCAACACGGATGACATAAGCGCTTGTCCTTTAGCGGCGCTTGCGAACGGCCTTCATGATATGCTCAGCCGAGCGCCTTACGTGGAGAAACGCGACTGCCGCGTGTCCGAAGCCTACCTCTGGCTCCTTCCGCATGCGACGCATTCGGTTGAAAGACTCGTCGATAGTCGCTCAGCCTACGCGTTCTCAAATCAAGCACTTTCAATCCTGCTGATGGAGCCGGCTGCACGGTTCTGGAAGAGCGGGGACTATTCCGAATACGAAACCAAGCTTTCCGAGACGGTGCCAAACTGGCCAGCGTTGAATGACAGTCTGTACTGGAAAAGCATCGAAAAAGCGAGAGCTATGGTTGCAGCAGGAAGCTCTGGGCGAGTGACCGACGACTGGCGTCCTCGAGTCATGGGTCATTTCTGGAATTTTGCTTCAGACCGTTTCGACGACGTTTTAGCTTGTATCCGGGAGCGGGAGCTTTTGGATGATAGGCTTGTTGCCCTGTCGCTAGCGTTCAGACTGTACATCGAAGCGAACAAACCAGCGGGTATGAAAACGCGCCTCCAACAGTGCGTGAACGGTCAGTCAGGGCTTGAGGAAGAGCTGGATAATCTGCTGAATCCTGTCCTCTCTAAAGACCAAATCGAATGGCAGGAACGCGAAAAGAAACGGGAACAAGAGCGTAAAGAGCACCACGCTGAAGAGCAGAAAGCGCGGTTTGAGTGGATTCAAGCGGTCAAAACTGACCCAGACCGGGTACGATCGCCCAAAGGTCTGAAGCCTGGTCAAGTCACAAACGATCAGTATTGGCTGCGCCATGAAATCGAGGGGAAAAGCGGACGGGACAAGTATGCGAACGGTTCTGACTGGCAGGCGCTAGTCCCAGAGTTTGGACCGGCGGTCGCGGAAGCCTACCGGGATGCTGCGGTGGCTCATTGGCGGAACTATAGTCCAGAGCTCGGTTCGGAAGGAACCGCGCTGAACTCGACTGCCTTTGCCGAGATATTCGGGCTGGTCGGCTTACAGATTGAGGCAGATTTGCGTGCAGACTTTCCAGGCAGCCTGTCAGAATCGGAAGCAGGCGTCGCGGCGCGCTATCTTGCATCGGAGTTGAATGGATTTCCGACTTGGTACGAAAGACTATTCAAAACGCATACACAGCTGGTGCTCAATCTCTTTGAGCAGGAGCTGATATGGGAACTGGACACAACCTGTCCCGACGAGCCCAAACACTACATCCTTCACGACATCGTCTACTACGCGCCATGGCTGCACGGGGCGTTGTCACCGTCACTTCACGCGTGGCTCGAGAACAATGATGTCCCCAACGACGGCAGCCTTCGCTACGTGATGCGGATCTTGGTGGCAGGATGCACCAGCGACGAATCTCTCGCCAGTCTCGCGGAGCGCAAACTACAGCAATCAGCCGACTGGCGGGACCAGGCGTTCTGGTTCGCGGTATGGATCGACGTTGCTGCAGCGGATGCCCTTCCGCACCTTGGGACATGGCTGAGATCTTTGTCAGAAACAGACAGCGTTGAAGCCGCGCAGATTTTTCTCGCCCAGCTTGTTGGTACGCGTCACTCACACGATCTTGGAGACAGGCGTGAGAGTTATAGAAACGTCTCGCACTTGCTCGAACTCTACCTGCTAATGCATGAGTTTGTTCGCGCTGAGTCAGATATAGAGCGCGCAGACACCGGAGTGTATTCGCCGGGACTGCGCGATGAAGCCCAGGAAGCGCGCGACGCCCTGTTTAGAATGCTGGCTGAAATGCGCGGCAAAGAAGTCTATATTGCCTTGTCGCATCTTGCAGCATCACACCCCGTGCCAAGGCATCGACCGTGGATGAGGCGACAAGCTCAAAGTCACCTTCGAGATGCTGCAGATCTCGAACAATGGACCGCGGAACAAGTTTCAGAATTTGATCGCAGCCTCGTGCGGCGTCCAGCGACCCACCAGCAGTTGTTTGAACTCGCCGTCAGCAAATTGATAGATCTCAAGGATTGGTTGGAACAAGGCAATGATAGCCCATATCGGACGTGGCAACGAGCGGATGACGAAACTGAGCTCCGCAACCTCATCGCTGGGGAACTCAACAAAATGTCCAGACAGCATTTTACCTGCGCTCAGGAGAATGAACTAGCCAACATGCAGAGACCAGACATCTGGCTGCAAGCACCCAGTATCGCTTCGCCGGTCCCAATAGAGCTCAAACTGCTCGACAAGCGTTGGACCGGCCCCAAATTATGCGAACGTCTCCGCAACCAGCTTGCAAGCGATTACCTTAGAGAAGATGGAGCAAAGTGCGGGGTGTTCCTGTTGGTTTGGCAAGGCCAAGCGAACAATAAGGCTTGGAAGGTCGGCGGCAAGACCGTCAATATTGAGGGCCTCGAGGCTGCCTTGTCCTCTTACTGGAACAACATTTCTGATCAATTCCCGGGCGTCGATGACGTCGAAGTAGTTGTAATCGACCTAACGATTAGAGCTTCGAAGTCTCAAACCTAGCATACAATTCGACTGACCAGCGAAAATCACATTTGCGGTATGCACGAAGCCTAGCGGCTTGCGCCCGCAGCTTATGTCTCGATTTGCGCCCGTTGGAGAATTGCTGGTGGTCCAACCCGAACCTCAACAATATGTGAGTTCTATCCGGCGCAGCAGGAGAGTTTGGAAACATCCTTGCCGAACCCCTGGGCTGCCAGTTTCAGGCCTTCGACGGTTGTGAGATAGGGGAAGATCGTTTCGCCCAGGGCCATTGCGGTCATCCCGAATGTCAACGCCATCACCATGGTCTGGATGGATTCAGAGCCTTCAGGAGCGAGAATCTGCGCTCCGAGCAGCACGTCCGTGTCCGCATCAGCGACCAGCTTGATCAGGCCACGCGTATCGTGCGCGGCCAGGGCGCGGGGCACCAGGTCCAGCGGCGCGATCGATGTCTTGACCGAATGGCCAGCCTTGATCGCCTGGGCCTCGCTCAGCCCGACCCCGGCGACTTGCGGATCGGTGAACACGACCCAGGGCATGGCCGCGTTGTCATAGGCAAGCGATTGGCCGTTCAGAGCGTTCCTGGCGGCAATCTTGGCGCCATAGGCAGCCATGTAGACGAACTGGTCCTGTCCGGTGACATCGCCGGCTGCGTAGACGCCCGCCCTGGTTGTGCGCATACGTTCATCCACCAGGATGGCGCCGTTTGCATGGGTCTGAATACCCATGTCCGAGAGGCCAAGCTCAGCCGTATTGGCACGGCGACCCGTTGTTAGGAGCAAATGTTGCGCCTCCAGCGTTTCCTCCCGACCGTCAACCGAAATCGTCAGCGCAACGCCCGCTTCGGTTTTTCGAGTACTGACATAATCAAGGCCGGTCCTGACGGTAATGTTGTCATCCGCAAGATAGTCGGTGAGGGCCGAAGAGATTTCCGGCTCGGCCTCTGGCAACAGATGGCTACGTGTGACCAGCGTGACCTGCGTGCCTGCCCGGGCGAACATCTGGGCAAGCTCGCACCCGATATAGCCCCCGCCCATTACAAGCAGAGACTCCGGCAAGGCGCCCAGCTCGAGCGCGGCTGTACTGTCAAGGCACGGTGTTTCAGGCAGGCCCTGGAGATCAGGAATGGCTGGCGAAGCGCCGGTTGCGATGATCGTACGGTCTGCGCCTACAAAGCGCTCGTCTATTATCACACCGCCCTCGGCCAGAACGGCTTTGCCTTCGATATAGTCGACCGTCTCATAGTCAGCCAGGAGGTCGATATATTTCTTGTTCCGCAGCGTTTCGACAAGCTTGTCCTTGTCGGCCATCAGCGCTGCCCAGTCATCAATTCTTGCCTCGCCTGACAGGCCCGCGAACCGGCTTGCCGAACGCGCGCCGTGCAGGGCCTCTGCCGCGCGGATCATGACCTTGGACGGCACGCAGCCGATATTGACGCACGTTCCCCCGATCGTCCCCCAGCCGATCAGGGCAACTCTCGCATTGGTTTCAGCTGCCGTTATAGCCGCTGAAAAGCCGGCTGAGCCGGCGCCTATGACGATGAGGTCATAATGGTCGCGGCCTTCGGAGGAACTATGAGTCACGGAATGGGCTTTCTGGGGTGGGGGGTAAGGACCCGCTCTTGCGGCGCCAGAGGGCGTAAAGCGTGAGCAGGATGAAGGCGCCAAGTGCCGGCAACAGGACATAGTCGAGATAGCCGGTCAGGGCTGACAGGCCGACAAAACCGAAAATCATGACCAGGATCGGCGTAAAGCAGCACAGGGCGGTAATCAGTGTTCCGATTATGCCAATACCGAACAGGGCACGCATGAATCAGGCGTCCGAACGCATTGCGGGGTAGCCGACATTGGTCGATGCAGCGGCAATCGCGTCGGCGGTCGTGACGGCCGGGTCAAAGGTAACGCTGGCAATCTTGCTGTCAAAATCAATGTCGACAGTCTTGACGCCCTCGACCCGCATCATGGCCTTCCTGACCGAGATCGGACAGGTGGCGCAGGTCATGTTCTCGATCGAGAAGGATGCCGTCGCGAGGGGCGCTTCAACCGGGACAGTCTGCGCCTCGCTGGTCGATCCCGATGCCAGCACAAGGGACAATCCGCCAGTTCCAATGAGGGCGATGGCGGCGGCAGCGATAATGCTTTTCTTCATGGTCTTGCTCCGTGTTCAGTAAAAGAGAGGGGCCCAAAAATCGATACTGGTCGCGAGAATGACCAGGGCGGTTGCTATCCAGAGCGCAAGTTGCGTGAGCCGGCTGGACTCCGGCCGCGCACAATAGGAGCCGTCTTCGCAGGGTTTCGGTTTCTTGAAATAGACATGCCAGAAGCCGAGCGCGAGCAAGAACATGGTCACGCCGATAAAATACGGTTTGAACGGTTCGAGCGCTGAAAGCTGTCCGATCCAGGCGCCTGATACGCCAAGACTGATCAGTGCGAATGGCACGATGCAGCAGGATGATGCCAGGATGGCGCCGAGCACGCTGCCCGTGGCCAGTAGGCCGCGCCTTTTGTCTTTGTCTGTCGTATTTTGCGTCAGTTCGGTCAAAACGGCTCAATCTCCTCTTGTCGGTTCCGGCTCGGGGTGACAAGTTGCTCCCTGTAGTAGCTACAGGATCAAGAGAAAAACGCATGACGGATTTCACGGTTTCGCGAGCAGGTGTAAAACGGGGAGAGCTGGCCAGGCGGTCGGGCTGCAATATCGAAACAATCAGGTATTATGAAACCACCGGCCTCCTGCATGAGCCCACCCGCACGGAATCCGGACACCGGCTCTATTCCGAACCTGATCAATCAAGACTCAGATTCATCCTCAGAAGCCGTGAGCTCGGCTTCACGATCGCGGAAGTCCGAAGCCTTCTCTCGCTTGTCGATGACGGAGACTACAGCTGCGCTGATATTCACACGCTCACGACCAATCACCTGAAGTCGGTTTCTCGAAAAATTGCAGATTTACGCAAGCTCGAAGGCACACTCAGGAGCATTTCGCGTGAGTGTGCCAAGGGGAATGATCCCGATTGCCCGATCATTGATGCGTTGGCGGGACCAGCACTTAAATGAACTTATCACGCGTCATATTAATACTGACTGGCCTGCCCTCAACGAGTTTGCGAAAGGTCACCAATAATTGTGCAGTCCGTGGACGGCGCTTGAGCGCAAACCTGCGTGCAGTCTCCGGCTAAGCCCACCAGCGTGCGTTCGAGCGCGTCAATCTCTGCTCTGCGCGCCCGCAGGATCTGCAACTGGGCTTTGGCGATGTCGCGTACATCCAGGCACGTTCCGGCGCCGCTCATGGCAGCGAGCAATTCCTTGATGCCGTCAAGGGGTCGTCTCAGAAAACGGAAAATAAAGCACGTTAAGGTCAGGTGAGAGCAAAAAATTGCCAGCCAACTCAGGGGAATTTATCTAAATAATCGATTTTCGATATTGAAGTACGATATAATTTAATTTCTACCTATATGACCAAGGAGTTCAGCCATGAAGTTTGCCGTGCCCGCCCTCGTCGCAGCGACCTTTGTGATTGTTTCAATAACTAACGCGCTTGCCGAGGCCCCCCGAGACAGAACGTACGCAAGCGCAGGCCCCACACCAAATGAAGCCTATACACCAGGTTTAGGAGACTTCATGGGACAAGTTCAGATGCGGCACGCGAAACTTTGGTTTGCGGGGAAGGCAAAGAACTGGCAACTCGCGGCTTATGAACTAGATGAAATCAAGGAAGCCTTCGAGGACGCTGCCAAGTACCAGCCGAATTTCAAAGGCAAGCCGATTGCCGCAATGATTGGGCCAATTACGGCTCGACCAATTACCCAACTCGAAAAGGCGATTGACGCCAAGGACACTGTGCGATTTGCAAAAGCATTCGATAGCTTGTCGAATGCCTGTACGTCCTGCCATCAAGCCGCTGGGCACGGATTCATTGCGATTCAACGTCCTTCGTTTCCGCCCTTGACCAATCAACGTTTTGAACTGCCGCACTAATGCTTATTCCGTCGCGCAAAAGCATGATCCTCGAACCTGAACCATTGAGGAAAAGACCATGAATCCAACTGAAGAAGCCAGAGGACTCAATCCTGAAGAAGCCCAAGCCCGCCTCGCCCGCTTCGGGCCAAACCGCCTGTTCACGCCGGCCCCGGTGCGCTTCTGGGCGATCGCCGCCGAGGAAATCCGCGAGCCGATGATCCTGCTCTTGCTGGTGGTGGGCGTCTTCTACAGCCTGTGGGGCGGGCTCGGCGATGCGCTGACCATTTTCGTGGTGATCCTGCTGCTGGTGGCCGCCGAGGTGGGCAACGAGTTTCGTGCCAAGCGTGCCATCGCCGCGCTGGAGCGCATCGCCGCGCCCAAGGCACGGGTGCGGCGAGCCGGCCAAGTGATCACGGTGGATACCGAAACGGTGGTGCCAGGAGATGTGCTGATCCTGGTGCCCGGCACGCGGCTCGCGGCGGATGCCAGGCTCATCTCTGCCATCAATCTCAGCGTCGATGAAGCAGCGCTCACCGGCGAATCGCTGCCGGCGGAAAAGGCCGTGGGCGACGTCGTCTACGCCGGCACCATCGTCGTGGCGGGCGAAGGTGCAGCCGAGGCAAACGCCACCGGCGCGGGCACGCGACTTGGCCAGATGGCCGCGCAGCTGAGCACGGTGAAGCCGCCCAAGACGCCGCTGCAACTGGCGATGAAAGCGCTGGCCGGCAAGCTGGTGTGGGTCGCAGTGTTTTTCTCGGTCGCCATTCCGCTGATCGGCATTGCCCGCGGCGGCAACTTCCGCGAAATGATCCTCACCGGCCTGTCGCTGGCCTTTGCCACCATTCCCGAGGAACTGCCCATCATCATCACCATGGTGCTGGGCCTGGGCTCCTATCGCCTGTCGCGGCAGAACTTCCTGGTCAAGCGCCTGCGTGCCGCGGAGACGCTCGGCGATGCCACCGTCATTCTCACTGACAAGACCGGCACCTTGACCGAGAGCCGCATGCAGGTGGCGGCGGTGTGGCCGCAGGCGCAGCAGCAGATGGTGCTCGCAGCCGCGCTCGGCACGGTCTCGCCGGAAGTGCCAGACGCGCTGGAGCAGGCGGTTCTGGAGCGCGCCAAAACGTCGGGTCTCGCGTTGCCGCAAGGTGAGATCCTGCACCCGCGTCATCCCGGCAACGGCCGCCGCAGCAAGGCCGTGTTGCGGCGTCACCCGGACGGACTGCGGCTGCACCTGACCGGCGCGCCCGAGGAAGTCTATCCCCGTTGCCGTGAAGTCCCGGCGGCATTGCGCGAGCAGCTTGAAACGGAAACCGCGCAGGGGCGGCGGGTTATCGCGGTGGCGACGCGCAGGCTCGACGCACAGGACGCCAACCGGCCCTTCGATGAACTGGAGCAGGACCTCGAACTCGCCGGTCTGGTGAGCTTCGCTGATCCACCGCGCGCCGGCGTCAGGGAAACGCTGGCGCAGGTGGCCAGCGCCGGCATTCGCACGCTGATGGTGACAGGCGATCATCCCGCCACTGCCACCGCCATCGCCCGCGAGGTCGGCATCGCGGCCGATCGGGTGCTCACTGGTGAGGAGCTGGATCATCTCGACGATACGGCACTCGCCCAGGCGGTGCGCGAGGTCTCGGTCTACGCCCGCGCCACCCCGCAGCACAAGCACCGGCTGGTGGTGGCGCTGCAAAGGAACGGTGAGGTCGTGGCGGTGACCGGCGATGGCGTCAACGACGCGCTGGCGCTCAAGGCCGCCGACGTCGGCGTCGCCATGGGCATCAAGGGCACCGACGTGGCCAAAGAGGCGGCGCAGGCGGTGCTCGCCGACGACAACTACGCGACGCTGGCCCGCGGCGTGTTCGAGGGCCGGCATTTCTTCGACAACCTGCACAAGGGCGTCAACTATTACCTCGCGGTCAAGGTCGGCCTGATCGCAATCTTCCTGCTACCGGTGCTCGCTGGATTACCGCTGCCGTTCTCGCCGATCCAGATCATCCTGCTGGAGCTGTTCATGGACCTCGCCGCCTCGGCAGGTTTCGTCGCCGAACCGGCCGAGGCCGACATCGCCCGTCGCCAGCCGCGCCGCGCCGCATCCGCGCTGCTCGATGGCGCCGCCGTGCGCACCATCCTGTTCAAGGGCGCGCTTTTGTTCGCCGCAGTCATGGCCGCCTACGCCTGGGGAAATTGGCGCGGATTGTCCCCCGCGGCCGTGCAGAGTTGCGCCTTCGCCGCGTGGATGGTGGGGCACGTGGCACTCGCTTTCATCTCGCGCAGCGACCGCCACTGGATCGTCCGGCATGGTCTGTTCGCCAACCCGGTGATGAACCTGTGGGCGGTGGCGGCGATCGGCTTCATGCTGCTCGCCATCTACCTGTCGCCGCTGCGCGAGGCGCTGCGCTTCGCGCAAGTGGCGCCTGTCGACCTTATCGTGTCCGCAGTACTGGCCCTGCTGTGGGTCGCCCCGGCTGAACTGAGAAAGGCATTCATGAGATGAACCGGCAAGAAGGGTTGGGCCGCCCCGGCGTGCGCTGTGTGCTGTCAGGCACCTGCAAGGTATTGCGGCGGGGCGGTTCAATTCGACACCCGAGGGATAAGTACGTGCATCGTCGTCATAGTGACCGCAGCCCATGGTCTGTTTTTCTCATCTTCCTGCGCCTTGGGTTGACCTCCTTCGGCGGCCCCATCGCACACCTAGGCTACTTTCGCGATGAGTTTGTCACACGACGGCGCTGGTTGTCTGAGCGCAGCTATGCAGATTTGGTGGCGCTGTGCCAATTCCTGCCGGGGCCTGCAAGCAGCCAGGTCGGAATTGCCTTGGGTCTGTCCCGGTCGGGCTACGCTGGTGCGCTGGCGGCTTGGGCAGGCTTCACGCTGCCTTCGGCCATTGCCCTGATCCTGTTTGCGCTGGGCATTTCCAACTACGGCGATGCCATATCGCCAGGAGCGCTGCACGGTCTGAAAGTGGTGGCCGTCGCGGTCGTCGCCCAAGCGGTATGGGGCATGGCACGCAACCTCTGTACTGACGTGCCGCGTGTCACCATCATGGCGATTGCGACCTGTGTCGTTCTGCTTGTGCCGTCCGCATGGGGACAGGTCGGCATGATTGCTGCTGCTGGCATCGCTGGATTGCTGCTGTTCAAGCCTACTCAGGACGGCGCACACGATCCGCTGCCGATCACGGTCAGCCACCGTGCCGGAGTAATCTGGTTGTCACTGTTCGTTGCTCTGCTGGTGGGTCTGCCGGTTTTGGCTCAACTGATGCCGAGTCAAACCGTGGCAATGGTGGATGCCTTCTTCCGTGTCGGGTCACTGGTATTCGGCGGTGGCCATGTCGTGCTGCCGCTGCTGCAAGCTGAGGTAGTGCCCTCCGGCTGGGTTAGCAATGAAGCGTTCCTTGCCGGGTACGGTGCTGCGCAGGCGGTGCCCGGCCCCTTGTTCACGTTCGCCTCGTTCCTCGGGGCATCCATGAGCACAACGCCTTCCGGCTGGATCGGCGGCCTGATCTGTCTGCTGGCGATCTTTGCGCCGTCTTTCTTGCTGGTCGTCGGTGCTTTGCCATTTTGGGAGCGGCTGCGCCATAGCATGCGCACTCAAGCGGCGCTAGCCGGGGTTAATGCTGCCGTGGTCGGTCTCCTGCTGGCTGCGCTCTATCAGCCGGTATGGACGAGTGCCATTCATCAGCCGCAAGACTTCGGGCTGGCACTTGTCGCCATTGTTGCTCTGATGTTCTGGAAGCTCCCACCATGGCTGGTAGTCGTTGGTAGCGGAGCGGCGGGCTGGTTGCTGAGTATCGTTCTGTGAGACTGTGGCAATGACCGATAAAGACCTCTACGGCGGCCTGATCCGCTTGCACATCTTGCACCATGCAGCCGAGGAACCGATCTTCGGACTCGGCATCATTGAAGAGCTACGGCATCACGGATACGAGATGAGCGCCGGGACCCTTTATCCGATGCTGCATGGACTGGAAAAAAAGGGCTATCTGACTTCGCGTCACGAGCGTACTGGGCGGCGGGAGCGGCGCGTCTACGAGATTACCGAGCAAGGCCGGATTGCACTATCAGATGCGAAGTCAAAAGTCAGGGAACTGTTTGGTGAACTGATTGAAGGTCACTGAGCTTTGTGTACTAGCGTCAGTCTGAGCTATACTCATCCTGAGGCGGCGCAAAGCCAATGAACCGACCAGTGAGAGGGAGTAGATACCGGTATCTCTGTTCGCCTTTGTCGGCGCCGCAGGTGCAGAAATTGCGGGGTGCTTCGCGTTCTGGGCATGGATTCGCCTCGACAAGTCACCCTTGTGGCTCATCCCGGGCATGGCCTCACTTGCGCTGTTCGCCTATTTGCTGACGCTTGTCGATGCCGAACATGCGGGCCGGAGCTACGCCGCTTATGGAGGCATCTACATCGCATCAGCCCTGGTATGGTTGTGGCTGGCTGAAGGCGTCAGGCCCGATCGTTGGGATTTGATAGGTGGCGCAATCTGCCTTATCGGCGCTGGCGTGATATTGCTTGGACCGAGGGGCGCGACGTGACTTCGTCAGTTTATGCTCGCATGGCGGCGACTGATCAAAGCCCAGGCGAGCGCCGTTGCGCGGATCTGCTGATAGGGAATGCCAAGATTGTATTGCGCGTAGCCTGTCGCCTCGAACAGTCTTGGAAACCCCTTGACGGCGGCTTCCGCGATCATGTTTTTCGCGAAGTCCCCAGGACGTTTGGGAGATGAGATCAAATCGTGCTCCGATAGAAATCGTCTTCCTGCGCTCGGAAGTCGTTCCAACCAAGATTTGCATACAACTCGATTTCCTCAAGGCTTTCTTATTCACCAGCTTTCTTGGGCTTCACTCGCCGTTGGATTCGAATCCACGATCCTGAGCGCTCCAGAGGGCGGCATACAGCGCATTTGATTGTAGCAGGTCGTCGTGGCGTCCGCTTTCAACGACCTTGCCCTTGTCCAGGACGATGATCTGATCGGCGTGCCGGATGGTCGACAGGCGGTGGGCGATGATGAGTGTGGTTGTTCCCTGGGCCGCCGCCCTGATATTGCGCAGGATGCTGGCTTCGGTTCCGGAATCGAGTGCTGAGGTCGCTTCGTCAGCGACAAGCAGTTTCGGGCGCCGGAGCATGGCGCGGGCTATGGCTACGCGTTGCTTCTCACCTCCGGAGAGTTTGAGGCCGCGCTCACCGACAATCGTGGAAAATCCGTCGGGAAGACCCGCGATGAGAGTCTCGAGATTGGCGAGCCGTGCGGCCCATTCCACATCTTCTGCGCTCGCGTCCAGGTCGGGGAAGGCGATATTGGAGGCAAGGCTTGTATTGAAGAGGGTCGTGTACTGGGGGACAACAGCAATGAGCCGACGCAGGTCGGCTGGCGCATAGGCCGAAATCGGGACGCCCTCAATGAGGATGCGGCCCGAATCCGGTTCATGGAACCGCAGGAGCAGGCGGACGAGTGTCGACTTTCCGGCGCCGGAAGGCCCCACAATTGCGGTTGTCGAGCCGGGCGGGAGGCTAAAGCTCACAGTATCGAGGACGGGTCGCTGCGCCTGGTAGGCGAAGCTCACGTCTTCGAACCGGATCGCCGGCAGAGCGGCGGTCGGCATGGGCGGGGATGCCCCGGTGACAGGATCTGCCTCAAGTGGTTCGTCCAGGAGGTCCAGCAGCCGCTCGGCGAATGCCGTGCCCTGCCCGATATCCCGGATACCGGCGCCGAGCAGTTCCATCGGCCGGACGACCTGGAGCATGTACGTGTTGACCAGCACGAGATCGCCAACACTCATGCTGCCGGACCGGACCCTGATGACCGCCAGCCAGAGCGTCGCAGTGAGGCCCGCCGTGAAGACTAGGGCGATGAGGAGCCCGTTCTTGAACCGCGCCCGGTAGAAGGTTCCCCAGCGCGATTGCGCATGCGCAAGGGCTGCGTCGTATCGATTCGTAACCGTGCCCTCTCCCCCGAACGCCTTGACGGTCTCCACATTGAGCAGGCTGTCGGCCAGCAGTGCAGTGGCCTCTATACGCGCCGAAGAGATTGTACGGCTTGCCTGCATGACCGCTCTGGCGCCCACCGAAAAGACGATGGCGTAAGCAAAGGCGCAGGCGCTGAATATGGCCAGGAAGGCAATGTCGAGGATACGGGCGATGACAAGGCTCATCATGGCGACCTCAATCACGCCCGGCAGGATTGTGAAGAAGGCATGCTGCATTACAAGTCGGAACCCCTGGAGGCCGTTCTCGACAGTCTGTGTCAGCGCGCCAGTCGACGCCTGACCGTGGAATGACAGGGGTAGCGCCATCACATGGGCAAATGCCTTGCGTCCCAGCTTGCGGGCGATCGCCTGGTCGGCCGCTCCGAACAGGAACATCCTGACCTCGGCTGCGAGCCGGCCAAGCGCCTGCGCTACCACATAGGCTGACAAGAGCGCGGCCAGTACGAGACCCAACGCCTCATTCGGGCCAGGTGTCACATGACCTGAAAGGCTGTCGATCAGAAGCTTCAGGGCGATGGGACCCAATGCACCCAGGACTGATAGGGTCAGGACGCACCCCAGCGCCGTCAGAATGTTGAAAAGGTCCGTTCCATCGAGCTCCGCCCGCAGCGCAGGAATGGCACGGCGTAGATTGTCCTGTTTGCCTGACCGCATGCGGGCACCTCGGGCCGGTTTCCGGAATTCTGAATTTCTACCTTAGCATACTTTTTGTGCAGTTGCGCTCGATCCAATATTCTGCCGGATGGCAATACGAAAGGGAGAATTCGTCGATAAGAAAACACAGCGTTGAAAACTGAGCGCAAGGTACGAATTTCCTCCCATGGTTGTATTTGGCACATATGCTGCATGTCCAGCCGCAGGAGTAACAGAGCATGCGAATCCGGCACGTCTGCGAATTCAGGGATATCCTTATGCGGTACGATTATACCGCGCATCTGTCCCTCAGCGACTGGGCCTGGGAGTTTCTCCGGCGCAACCGTCGCCTGCAAAGCAACGCTTTCAGGAGGTCTGTTACACCTCGAGGGAAGGAAACCGCCGGGCATTTAACCCGACTGACTCTGCCACGGCGCGACAGGCTTGCCGAAACCTGGGGCCTCGTCTGCTTCCCGGACCCAAACCTCTCTGCCCTTGCCACGGATGTGTTCTGGTCGGACCGGGCCTATTCCGCAAAAATTGGCATCCATGGACGGGAACGGATGACAGGCGAGGGTGAGGAATTGTTTGACCGGGGCGTTCGCCAATGCCGGTTGACGCACATGACGGACGCGCTGGCGCAGCAGCATGTCCTGCTCAGGGGTCCGAACGGGGTCGTCCAGATCCGGTATCGGGGCCTGCCGCTGTTTGGGGACCAGAGTTTGAAGTTCGATACCTTGCTGGGTGGGCGCAGGCGCCTTGGCCAACAGGCCAGGGCCCTGGAACAGGCGGCGCGGGTGATTGATGGCGTCGAGGCGGGCCCGCTCCAGGGACAACGCGTTGGCTTACGCAATGCCCTGGTGGCGGTCGATGCTTTTGACGCCGGTCTGACATACAGGGAAACGGCCATGATCCTGTATGATAACCGCCGTGTTGCGGACGCCTGGCGCAGCGGCTCGACAGCCATGAAGTCTGAAATGGTCCGGCGACTGGCCATGGGGCAACGCTTGCGTGCGGGAGGGTATTTCAGCCTTTTGAAAGATGCCTGCCGCGTCACAGCCATTCCAGGCAGCCAGGTAGATGGCTGGCGCACAGCTAATTAGCAGCACCTGATGTCGGCGCAGCATACTCTTGCACGGGACCCATCCTGCGACCGGTGACGGATGCTGAGGTCGCGCCGCGCACCGGGTGAAATCCCCGTCTGGATAACACGGAATTATTCGCGCAGCGCATGCAGTACTTTGACAAGCCTGACCAGTTCTGCGTCTGACATGGCATCGACAATACGGTACGCTGACCGGCGCAGCCGCAAGACCCGCCCATCCTTCGCCGGCCCTTCGCTGACAAAGAAGTCTGCAAGAGGCATGTCGAGCAAATCAGCCACCTCGTACAACATGCCCGCGGAAATCCGGTTTGCGCCGCTCTCATACTTCTGAAGTTGCTGATGAGACACGCCCAGCCGCCCGGCGAGGTCTACGAGTGTCAGACCGCGTGCATGACGCCCCTCCCGCAAGCGCGCGGCGACGCGAAGATCAATTTCGGATGGCGCCCGCTTGGCTTTCGGCTTGCCGCCTGTCATGCGTCGTCGCCTCCTGCTTGGCATGGGGCCGTGCTTCACGCGTATCGATCCACGCTGCACCTGCCCTCATGCATCGGCGCCAGCTGTTCAGCCTTGCACATCGCGGCGCCAGGAGACTCAACGATCAACGGGTGAAATCCGGCAAAAATAAACGCGTGCGGGCGAATATCCATTACGGCAGGCATGCAGGCGACTGGATGAAAGTGGCCGGTTTCAGGACCCGGCGAATACTTGCAATGTCTGGAAACATCACCCTCCCCCTGCCCGCTGCGCGGGTCTGTCCGGGCGGCTGGAGCCCGCAAGATCCGGGAAGGCATTCAACCGGGCCCGGCTCGTCTCCGGTCACGCGGCCACCCGTTCGGGTTGCCGCGCGCTGCGGGGGCTCGCCGGCCGGGGGCCGCGTTGCATGCTTGTCTTATGAAATTGGCATCATCTGCTATCACTGAACCGCTACGGCCAAGAGCGCATCTCGGACGTGGTGAGGGGGAACGGACCGTTTGCATGCCGGTTGTTCAAGCACCGTTGGGAAGTTTGGTCATCCTCCTGATTTTCCATGCGTCCTGAACGGATACGAGGGCTTTGAGGCCCGAATGACAAGCAAAGGATTTGGAATGCCCACAATCAGAAACGACCAGACAATCGGCGTTGATATTTCCAAGGATACAATCGACGTCTACATGCACCCCAAAGGACTAAGGACGCGCGTCCCGAATTCAAAATCAGGCTTCCGCGCCTTGAGTGAGTGGCTGTCGACTTCCGAGATTTCCCAGATCATCTACGAGCCGACCGGCCAATATCATCTCGCATTCGAGGCATACTTCCTGAGGCTCGGCGTACCACTCGGAAAGGTAAATCCACGCCAGGCCAGACGCTTCGCGGATGCGATTGGCGTTCAAGCCAAAACCGACCCGATCGACGCCGAACTGCTGGCGCAGTACGGCGCCATGATTACAATCAGACCCGTGGCGAAGAGAGCAACAAAGTTCAATGAAATGAGAGAATTGCAGTCAGCCCGACGCGCGCTCATCAAGGATCGTACTGCCGCGTCCAACCGAGCTGCATCCCGAATCTGCTCCTTGCTCAAACGGCAAGCGAAAGAGCGTATCTCTCAGATTGAACAGCAGTTGCGCGCCATCAACGCAGCACTCAGAGAACATGTTTGCAGTGACGAACTATTGAAAGCTAGGTGTTCCCCGTCAGCGACTGTGAGACAGACCGGCCAAATTGCTTAAGGAGGATTTCTGGCACATCGTAGCCCGCCAAGGGAGCGAAGATGAGACAGAAATCCGGGCCGGACGGATCGGCCGAGAAACATGTGAAAGATATTCGCCGGAAGACCCGGCGCAAATTCTCGGCTGAAGAGAAG